>MDTD01032558.1_pt1 | contig 57748 bp, 40 predicted proteins | sample 811221 | NCBI WGS metagenome assembly MDTD01 (sample SAMN05326646, study PRJNA326480) | marine metagenome | isolation source: seawater | place: Pacific Ocean: South West | collected 2011
AAGATTAATTTCTTGATCGGCAACGAAGGCAACCTGATACTGATACTTAGCAATAATAAGCACAGCAGCAGGAATGGTAGAAGGTACAAGGGATGTGTAACAAGCATCGTAAATCCGACGCAGAAGTACACCAGAATCATTGTCCAAATTATTAACGACCCATTTACGTACTTCAGGGAAGTTCTTCTCCTTAAGTCGTTTAACCAACTCATCAGTCTTGACCTCACTAAAGGACGCGAGAATCGCTGCATCAATCTTACCTCCAGCAGAATAACGTTGACACTCATTCAAGACACGACGCCAATCTGGGAAGTGCTTATTGATGAGCTCTACCAGGACCTTGTTATCATATTCAACACCCTCTGCATCCAGGATTTGTTGGAGGCGTCCAAAGAACTTGGATGCCATCTCTGGACGCTTGCTTGCGGGGATTGAGAACTCGACCACTGCACATCGGGAGTGGAGGGGTTCAATGATTTTGTTTTTGTAGTTGCAGGTAAAGATGAACCTGCAGTTGCCAGCAAACTCCTCAGTAAACGCCCGTAGGAGGAGTTGTACGTCATGGGTTGTGTTATCTGCCTCATCAATGATGATGACTTTGTGCTTAGCAGTTGACGTAAGAGATACGGTCGAAGCGAAGTTCTTCGCATTGTTTCTGACAGTATCAAGGAATCGTCCTTCATCGGATCCGTTGATGACATAAACATCTACCCCCAGTTCGTTGCAGAGTGCTTTAGCAATGGTTGTCTTACCACACCCAGCAGGTCCAGCAAGAAGGAGATTAGGAACCTCACCCTTAGACAAGAATTCCAAAAAGGTCTTCTTGATCTCCTTGGGGAGGATACAATCTTCAATTGTTTTGGGTCGATACTTCTCAACCCAAAGGAATTCATCACGAGTCATATCCAATCTTGTTTTTTGGATCAGTAATAAAGAGAATGAAGCATAGACCCAGATGTGGATGAACCAAACACTTAGACAAAAGTAGGAGGGTCATCGCTTGGGTTATGTTCATTGTACCAGTTTTGACATTGAAATTGCCAGTAGGAATGATAACATAATTACCACATCCCAGGCTTTTGTTTTTGCAAAATACGGAATTGAGATCAGATCAGCAATGAAGTTGATGATCACTCCCGTAAGAACATTGACATGGAGGATAATGAAATAGGCAGCAATGACACCAATGCTGCCCACAATCCTCATCAACGTAAGAGTACGCATTAGAAGTTAGAATCGGGTTCCAAAGCAATATAATAGGTCAGATCATAGTCAGTGTTGACAAACTTTGACAAAAGTTTACTGGAGATGCTGACCTTGTAATCACCAGGAATAACCTTGATGTTCTCCACCTTGAAGTGGAAGCAGAACTCTCCATCAGTCTCACCAACGAGAACTTGGAAGTCGTTAGAGGTGTCATTCTTCTTGTCATGAACAACAAGTTTGACAACTCCAGCTTCACCAATAACCGAGAGATCAGGAAGTTGGAATGCAAGGACTGCCTTGCGAATCTTTTCAAGTTGCTCTGCAGCAAGTTCAAACTCTACATCCATTGTGGGAAGAGTTAGAGACTTCTCAGGGGGTACTACAATTACGCTGGGATCAGCAAAGAAGTACTTAGAGCGAGTCTTGCCTTCTCGAATGACAACATGCCCGTCGTTAGCAAAATCAAGTTCTGGTTGATTGTGCAGGAATACACCCCGAAGGAATTGAGTCAGATCGTAGATTGCGAAGTCTTTAGGGAAGTCTTCCTGAATCTCCGCTTCTGCCATGATGTTCTTCATCACAGAGATAGTGCGAAGTTTGTTGCCCTTCTTGAACAAGATGGACTGGTTGATGTCCGAGAAGTTCTTCAGAAGGTTGATAGTCTTATCAGAAAGTTTCATAGGTGCCCTTAGTTTCATTATGAAGTCCAGAGAAGTGGTAGAGAAGAACGCAATAGTGAATTGCTTTCAAAATGTCTTGCTTTGACTTACCATTCTTCTTGCCGAATCGAGACAAGTATTTGATTGCATTAGACCGACAGAATGGTTCTGCATCACCAATGCCTTGGATCAGATCAAGAGTCTGTGTCTTTGACTCTTGAGAGGTGTAGTGAGATTTGTATGTTGATGAGAGGTACTCACGAACCTCTTTCATAGTTTTATCTTCTTCGTACTTCCAAAAACCATTGGTCGTAAGTTGGTCAAGATTCAAATCAATTTTATCGTTAGGTTCCATATCAAGGTTAAAAGAAATAGAGTCTTGGTGGGTCAGTCCCCAAATGTGATCGGTAGGAACTGGTTGAGCCGCACCAAAATCAATAGTATCTGGTGAAGGGTTAGGATTACCAGTCAAGCTAATGCCGTCATCCTCCCAAAAACTTTGATCACCAAGATTAGTGAAAGGGTTTGGTCTGTTCAAATCATTACGATCATAGTCGTAATAGTATTTTGAATGTTCAGTCATAGTACTCATAATGAAAGAGGAGGGAGGCACTATTGTCCTCCCATATTATATCAGGATCCCAGATCCTGGTCAACATTTACTTGCTCACCAGTGGCAGTGAGATCAAAATCTGCATCAACCTTGTCGTAGAGTTCCAGGAACGCTTGCTTAGTATCGTCATCAAATCGGTTGATGCACACTTGCATTGCCTTCTCCTTATTGCCAAAGATTTCATATGCTCTGACAATGTGAACCAAACGACGAGTGCTGATTACTTCCTCAATACCACCGTCATAGAAGGTCTTACGGATGATATCTGCCCAGTCAACCAAGCGGTGACAGAATTCTTCATCGCTACAGACTTTAGAGAGAATACTCTTCTCAATAGAGACGGTAGGGTAAGACTGCTCAAAGGTTACAGGGAATCGCTCAAGGAATGCTTCATTCAACACATTGGTGCCAATAAAGCGACCATCATCAGAACCCTTACCTTTAGTATTGGCAGTGGCAAAGATTTGGAATCCTTCAGCAGGTCGAACAAACCTACCAATCTTCTTCAGAAACACCCCCTTACCCTCAAGAATGGATTGTAGGCAGAGGATTTTGTTGCTAGCCAAGTCAACCTCATCGAGGAGCAAGATTGCCCCACGTTCGAGTGCTTCAATGACAGGTCCGTTATGCCAAACAGTTGCCCCATCGACAAGGCGAAACCCACCAATAAGATCGTCTTCATCAGTTTCAATAGTAATGTTGACTCGAATCAATTCTCGTCCGAGTTGAGCACACGCTTGCTCAACCGACAGCGTTTTGCCGTTGCCAGATAGTCCAGTAATGAACGCTGGATAGAATAGACGGGACTGAATAATTTTTTTAACATCGCTGAAATTGCCAAACTTGACGAAGGTATCATCTTTCGCGGGGATAAGGTTTTGCTCAACTGCAGGCATAGCAGCAGGTGCCTGATAATCCTGTTCGAGTTTCTCAGTGATCGTCAGATTCCAACGACCACGACCAACCTTACAATCAGAAATTTTGTTGGTCACCGTCTGATAGTTACAATCATTCATAGCACACCAGGCACGAATGTCTGCCGCTGTGACAGAATCTCCGTAGAGATCCTGAAGGGAATTCATAATGCCTTCTTTGGAGAGACCCATTTGTTTGTTGGAACTGAAGTTAGTATAGTGGATAGGTGGGGGAACTTAGGTCCCCCATGGACAGTTTATCAAGCGACTAGATCAATAAACTCATTGAGAACTCGCTTGTTCATTTTTTTAGTGCGAAGACTCTTCACAAAAGCACTCTTGATCTGAGACTTAGTTGCATCTTCCTTGACTTCAAAACTATTGTCTTGAGCTAAGGAAGTAGCAGAGATGGCAAAATAAGAGTGGTATCCAGAATTGGTAATAGTAAAAGTGCGTTCTTTCCTCCAACCAGCATGAATACGATCATGCTCATCATTCCATCGACCATAGTAGCGAGCGATAAATGCATGGGCATCACGACCTTCAAGAACACGGATACCAATAAAGTTGGTGTCTTGAAACTTGTCTCTGAGATGATTCAACAGAGTATCAGTTAGATCATACCAATTGCCACCCAAAGCATATGTAGTTCCCAGCTTACGGTCACGAAGAATGCAATTCATAGATACCTGACGAATACCCAGGTATGGTTCATTCTCCCAATGACGCTGAACCATTTTATGATACTTCAACGGAGGTGCTTCACCATCAGTGAGGATGACACATTGAACTTTTTCCAGACCATGTTGCTTCTTGAACTGAGGAATGATCTCATGAAGACAAACCAGAGTGTCATTTAAGGGAGTTCCAGACAAAGACAGACCGTTAGGAATACTGTAGAAGGTGTAGTAGGTACGACTAAATCCTTCAGCAACACGGAAGATAGTTTTCATCTGATCATCAAGTTCTTTCGCTTTGGTTTTACTAGAGAACATATTCATCAGAGAGAACTGCTCATAAAGATGAATTACACCATCCCGCTTTTTATATGGAGTTGGTGGAAAAACAGGAACACGGTCACCGTTATGATTAATCTCATATTTGATCTTGGGATAATCCGAGGTGAATGCATAAACATCAAAAGGAATATTGACTTTTTTACAGAACCAAATCAAATTATAGAGTTGTTTAATTGTGTCCGTCAGAACATCACACATAGATCCAGACCAGTCCAAAATAAAAATTAGACCATGGTTCTTACCGTCAGGAACAACAGTAACCTTTCGGAATAGATCTTCGTTGTACTTATAACTATGAAGTTTAGAGCAGTCTAGAACACCAGTTCTTGATGTCGTAGCACGAGCGTATGCACTAGCAGACTTGCGACATTCAAACTCCTTCACAAGATAATTAACTTCCTTCTGTGCGGACTTCTTGAATTCAGCGTATCTCTTATCTACATCATAGAAGAACTCTGGTTTAGTATCACTCCAAGCATCAGGAACATGCTGATACACATCCTCATTAGAGATGATGACAGAATCCAGATTTACTTTGGGAAGTTCCAAATATTGATTTTCAATATCATTCTCGTCAATAAGATCTTTGATGGCATCCTCAAAGGACTTCATCGTATTCACATCAATATCAGAGTCATCACCACCAGAGTTTACATTGGAGGAAGATTCCTGAATATCATGATCGACAGAATCGTCGGATCCTTGAACGGATTCGCTGGACGAGGGTTCTGATTCTCCCTCCTCACTATCTGACTCCTGTGATTCGGGGGAAGACCCACCATTATTCGGCTGTAGTTGTACGTCTGAAGGGGACTCTTGTTGTTGCTGTTCATTTTTGCAGTACTTATAAATTTCTTCTGACGCATCAAGAACTTCACTGAAGGTCTCACAGTCGCGAACCATGAGAAGAAGTTTTTCTTCTTCCTCAGTAAAAGGAATATCCTCATAATTACCAATCTTGCAGTAAAGATTGATTTTGTCTGCAAGGTTGAACGTTGACAGGTCTTCGTCCTCAATGGAGAAGAAGTCTTCCGCTGCCAACTCTTCATATCCTCGGTAGAAGGTTTTAGAGAGACCAGCATACCGACGCTTCATCATCTTCTCAATACGAGCGTCTTCGACAACGTTGACGATCTGTGGTGGGATCTTACGATCCTTGATCCAATCTTCATCTGGTGTATATAGGGCGTGACCAACTTCATGACCCACCAGAAGGTCATACACATTGTTAGATGCTTTGTTCCACTGAGGGAGCGTCAGCACGCGAGTATGGACATTGAACTGAGCAGTATCTACAGCGCGATGCTCAACCACCAGATCTTCAGTGGCAAGCAGTTTGGCAAGTTGTCCTTTGACTTCGTGGTTGATAGTCATCGGGATTCGTTTGAACTGAACACAGTATACAAAGAAGAATCCCCCCTATGGTCGATCAAGAACCAGTTTTTACATCGTCCACTGCTTTGGCAACCCAGTCTTTGAGATGAATTGTAGGTTCCCATCCAAGAGTAGTACGAAGTTTAGTATTATCTGCCAAAGTAATTCTCGCTTCTCCAGGACGAGCATCAATAAATTTCTGCTCTGTTGAGATCATGTCTGCAATCTCATTTACAGAATAGTTTTGACCATTGCCCACATTGTAAACCTGACCATAATCTTCTTCTTTAAGATCTTTGGTCGCTGCAAGAATGTTCGCATTTACAACATCAGAGACATGAGTAAAGTCTCTACGTTGTTCACCATCTCCAACAATTGTTAGTTCTTCGCCAGCAGCAAGTTGACGTAAGAAGATGCCAATGACTGGCGCATACTGTCCTTTAAGTGGTTGACGCTCACCATAAACATTGAAGTATCTAAAAATAAAAGTCTTCAAATCAAAGAGGTCCGTATACATGGAGCACAATTTTTCTCCTGCAACTTTTGATACTGAGTAAGGATTCAAGCAGTCATCGGCTTGAGTCTCATCATTAGGTGCAGAGTTAAACCCATATGCGGAAGAGGTTGATGAATATATCACTCGATCAACACCTGCTTCTCTAGCGCACTGTAAGACAGTTGCTGTCCCTAAGGTGTTAATCCTAACAGCGTTCAAAGGATTTTTAATCGCTGGTTGAATTCTAGCTTCTGCCGCAAGATGAAATACTACATCAACACCATGATAAAAGGTTCTAGTCAACTCATAGTTTGATATGTCCTGTTTGGCATACTCTGCTTTATCATTGACATAGAACTGCTCATGAGCATCAGAATATTCATTATCAATGACAAGAACTTCATGCCCCTGATCGATCAGAGCATCCACCAAATTAGATCCAATGAATCCTTTACCACCAGTTACTATGCACTTCATTTCGCCAACCTACTGAACCCTTTTACTTTTTCAAATTTTAGCACATTCATGAACTTGTCACGCATGCCTTCCTTATGGGAGATTACAAACGTATTAGAATCCTTAATGACAAATCTAATAATCTTCATAAATTCATCTGTTCCAAACCCATCAAGAGAGGAGTCAAATGTTTCGTCAAAGATGATGAGGTTGCAGTTCAAAGAGTTCTTAATTTTAGCAATCTCTCTCCACGTAAACAAGAGAGCAAGATCGATACGCATTTTCTCACCTTCACTGAATGAAGAGTAAGAGAAGTCCTCTTGAATAGGAGACTGAATCGATTCATTAAATTCTTCATCAAGACAAAAATTGATAAAAAATTCCATCATCTGCAAATACTTATTAACTTGATTGTTAATAAGTGGCAGATACTTTCTAATGATTTGTGTTTTTACTCCTCCGTCTTTTAGGAGATCGTACACAAAATTATAATTCGCCAGTTGATCCTTCTTAGATTCTGTCTCTTCGGAAGCAACTTTGAATTGAGTTTCTAGTTCATCTAGCTTCTCATGTTCAGTATTTCTTTCTGCAAGTCGAGTGGTAACAGTTTGAATTTCCTGTTCAAGATCTCGGACTTGTCTTTGATATCCAGAGATCTTAGTATTGATTTGAGAAATCTCATGCGTAAGGTCTGTAACCTCTTTAGAAACTGTAGAGAAGTGACGCTCTCGCTCTTCTTCTTCTTTAATTGCCTCTTCCAGTTGTATAAAACCAGAACGCAACTCTTTTGCTTTATTTTGAGCGTCTTCAATTCTATTTATTCTGAAGGTCTCTTCAATAGACTGAGTACAGGTGGGGCAAACCGTATTCTCAGAAAAGAACTTATGTTCTTTAGTAATTACAGATACCTTCTGAGAGATCTTACCTTTTAGATTACCTAACTGCCTCAACTTTTTAGTTGCACCAGAATACTTCTCAAGATCTTTTTGTTTTTTAATCAAATCATTCTCAAAATTTAAAGAATCATTTAAAAGATTATCTTGAGTGTCTGAAAGATTTTTTATCTGTTCTCTTTTTGCATCAATATCTTCTGTAGCAAGTCTACCAACTTCAGCAATGAAGTTCTTCTGCATCTTGACTTTTTCTTCAAGATTATCTGACTTGTATTGTAATGTAGTAATATCTGTCTTATTCTCTTTTATCCGATCTCTTACAACAGTATTCATTGATGAGAAGATCTTGATGTCCAATAAATCTTCAATAACCTCTCTCCTAGATGCTGCAGGTAATTGCATGAAGGGGATGAAGTTACTACTACCCAGAATAACAATCTGAGTAAACGACTTATAGTTCATCTTAAGAACTACTCTCTCTAACCAACTTTGCTGATCTTTAGCGGCTGCATCAGAGTTAAGTAGTTCACCATCCTTATAAATTTGAAATACTGCGGGTTTGATTCCACGTACAACTTTCCAAGCAGTATTTCCAATCTTAAATTCATTCTCAACAAGACAGTCTTTCTCGTTAATAGAATTGATCAAGAGTGGTTTATTGACACCACGATAAGACTTACCAAACAAAGAGAAGGTCAAAGCATCCAACATCGTGCTCTTACCCGCACCATTGTTTCCGACTACAAGAGTAGTGTGTGTTTTATTAAACTCAAGTTCGGTAAACTGGTTGCCAGTGCTAAGAAAGTTCTTATAACGAATCTTTTCAAAACAAATCATTAATCTTCATCGGGTGGTATTACAAGATCATTTGCAGTGATGATAGTATAATTATACTCATGCAGTTCACAAGTCTGAATCATAAGATCATCATCCACTTCCACAACATCCAATTCTGGATATTCCCTATCCTCTAACATCATAGAAAAACGAGTAGCATCATCCTCTTGCTCAAATATGTACAGGATTTGAGTCCCATCACTATTAGCAACAGAGTATGCACCTTCTTGATTCTTTCCAGATAGAGTAAGGATAAACATATTATATCAATTCACATGCTTGTTTGTAAACCTGGTGTATCAAATGTTTGATTTCTGCTTTATTTAGAGACATCTCAGATTCATCAATATACTTACTCAAAATAGAGATTGTATCTTCAGATTCTGGATCATAGTCATCAAAGTTAGTCTCAACATCAGCAAAGGTTTCAACAATCTTCATTTCGTTGATATTAGATCCAAGAAGTTTATCTACAAACTTCTCATATTTTTTAGGATCACTCTTCTTCTGTACGATTAATTTTACAATCTTACCTTCATACTGCCTAGTATCAAAGGTTTGATGTGGGGTATCGTTATAGTTAATAACCTCATACATGGTGTATGGATTATCAAATGCTTCCAACTCCATTGTAGATGTTTCTAGGATATGGAATCCACGAGGATCTCCAATATCATTTGAGTAAATCTCATATGGATTACCCAAATAACTTATACGCCCGTCTGTTGATCTAGTGTGATAGTGTCCGCTGTAGACATGGGAGAACGACGCAAATAATTTGCCATCAAGACCCTCTTCCATGATGTGTCCACGATAAGCAGCGAATCCTCGTAACTCAAGGTGCCCCATCGCGCACTTGCTATTGCTAGCTTTAATAGCCGCGAAGGTATCATCAGAATTCTCATCATTAATCCAAGGAATAAACAATACAGGTAACTTACCCAACTTGACTTCAGTTGGTTCAGAATATACTTTTACGTTTTTATATTCTCTAAGTAAAAGGTCTACTGCATTCAAATCATTAGTATTTTTGTAGTATGCAGTATGGTTACCGACAATAGTATGAACGGTAATACCCATCTCTTTTAGTCTATCATAGTAATTGTCTTTTGCCCACGCAAGAGCAGCAAAGTCAATCCCCTTACGACTATCAAAGGTATCGCCCATATCAACTACAGTTTTAATTTTATGCTCTTCCAACGTAGGGAAGAAGACATCATTGTAAAACTTTAAGAAGTAATCGTGGAACTGTTTAGAGTTTTTACGGGCACCAAAATGCTGATCAGTAATAATCGCAACTTTCATTAATATCTAGATTTGGAGTGAATACTATCCTTAATTTGATTATAATCGGAATAATTTGCTCCGTCAATTGTATTATCATCATAAAAGACTTCATCATATCCAGTCTTTTCTAGAATCTTATTCTTAATCTCAAGTTGTTTCTTTTCCTTCTGAATACGACGTAGAAATGCGTAGTGAATGATTTGAGTAAAGTAAGCAAAGGGATTCTGAGACTTCGCAGGATCAAAATTATGGATGTACTGAACACAGTTCTCAATACCATCCGAAATCATATCATCTTTAAAAATATAATTTACAAAGTTTGGTTTGAAGGATAAGTGTGTTGCAATCTTTAAGAAGCACTCTCCTAAGTAATTTGTAATCTGTGGTTTAGGATCTCCTCTACTTGCTGCTAACTCCACTGATTCTCTATATGCAATCAATGCTGCTAAGAATTCTTTGTTGTTGACATAGTGTACTGATCTCTTGCGTTTAGTCATAGGTCCAATTGCCATAATAGTATATCTATGTTCACAGTGATATAGTTATTATATCAGTATGAACGTTTGAGCACAAGGCTTGACAAGACCCCTGAATCTGTGTACAATAACCTTTGTGGAGGTTCAGAAACAATATTAGCTTTCTTTAAAGAGTCTTTCCAGGATCTCTTTAGCATCTACTACGTTACCAACCCTACCCATCTTTCTATCGATTCTTTGTCTGTATCCAGTGGGATCCTCAGAATCCGAGAAGTCTTTTGACTCTCTAATCCAAGATTGGTACATAATAATCATATCGATGTCCTTAGACTCACTCATAGTGATGACATCAGACATATCAATAATAAACATATCATCACGAGAGGTCTTTAACCAAGGTTCCATCTTATATCCAGATATACCTCTCTTAGTCTTAACTTCAGAGAAGGTGATTGGATTTGAGACAAGTAAGAATGTACTTTGCTCTTCTGTACAAGGTGAGACCTTTGAGAATATCTCTTCTCCTGTTTTTAATTTTATTGTTGCGTAAAAATCATCTTCCATATCTATTCCTTTAGATTGACGTTTATGATGTCATAATTAAATTTCTCTTCATTGTAAACTTTAATTCTTTCAATCAGGTGATTCAACGTATAGTTTCTTCTTGACTTATGTGTACAATCATCAGAAATATCATAAAGCATTGCTTTAGTCTTGTTCTTGCCCTTTCTCAAGACTCTTCCGATAGATTGTAAATTACGAATTCTAGATTTACTAGGTGAAGCAAAAACCACGTTGTGTAGGTTTCTTATATTTATTCCTGTAGAGAATACGCCATATGAAGCAACGATGATTGCATTCTCTTCTCTTTCAGTAATCTCTCTAACAAGTTCTCTTTCTTCAGTGTCTACACCACCATGAACAAAGAAGATCTTTCTATCTCCTTTTTTAGCAGCATTGATCATCTCATATAAAGGTTTGCCATGATTCTCTACCCTTGAGAATAGAATCAAGGTATTGCCTTTAAGATCTAATGATAAGTTTTTAATAAAGTTATTTCTTCTATCATTAGATATGATGAATTGAACTTCATCTTCATAGGTTGCAAATATCTGAGGATTGTGTTTTAATACTAAGCAGGTAATATCAAGTTTAGATAGATGACCCTGTGCCATCAATTCTGCAGTTCTAACAATTTTGTAAGATGGGCCAAACAATCCTTCCAAAACCCACTTGTGAGTTTGAGTTCCATCAAGGGTTCCAGTGAATCCAAACCTATACTTGGCATGATGGAGTTTTGTCATTATAGATATTAAAGACTTACTTTTAAAAAGGTGTGCCTCATCCCCAATCACAACCTCATAGTCCTCAAAAAATGATCTATCTAGCTTGTAAATTGATTGCCACGTAGTAATGGTCACTGGAGCATCTGTAAACTTCTCTCGACCAGAATATATCTTGTGGCAATATGACTGAGCATCCCAACCATAATCCTCAAAGTCCTTATACATCTGCTCTACAAGCGATGTCGTTGGAACAACTAAGAGAATTTTTTTCCCTTTATCTGAGTAATACCGAACTACTGAATAAATCATCAATGATTTACCTGAGGCAGTCGGTGATATCAGCAATTTTCTATTATGTCTTAAAGAATCGTATACTCCCTCAATTTGATAGTCTCTGGGACGAATTGAAGTAATTGAGTTCATATAATCTTTAACACCTTCTCTCGATATGCCATCGTTTACCTCAAATGGCATACCGTAGAATTTGTTTTCTTCAAATTTATACGAATACTTATAATTATCGCAAAAAGATATAAGTTTATCTAATAGCCCAATATATAATTGCTTCGTTCTCATGTCAAATAAATGGATCTCACCATTCCAATTCCTACCCCTATATTGGGGCATGAACTTAGCATTAGGAACTTCAAATTTAAAATGATCTCTTAACTCATATTCAATATGAGGTTCACACGTAATCTTCAAATATACTTCGTTAGACTTTTGAATGATAAGATCATGAGTATTAGCCATATCCTGCCTGGAATTTGAGGAAGTCAATAGCATTCTTTATCTGGTAAGTTCGGTTCTGAATTACCTTCAGAATGCTCTCCAAATAATTCAAAGTGACATCGTAATAATCAACCTTCAAACTTATCTGGGATAATTTGTCATCAGCGTCAAGGTATTTTTGTAGAGTGTCTTTATCTCTAATTTTTTTCGGGAACGGTGATTCCACATATACTTCAGGATCTGCCTTTCCTGTAAAGTATTCGTATCTTTCGTGCCTGACGTTTTTGCGGGTTTGTTCCGCTTTTTTCTTAAGGAGAATTACAGTATTGTAAATCTCAAAATATTTAGCATGTAACGCAGGGACCTTAATTGACTCATCATGTAGGTTATCCATATTGATGTTGGAATCTTTTTCCCACATCTTCTGAATAGATTCAAGATCGATCATACTGGGTGTCCTTCTGGATCTGTTATATTGTAGATAGTATACTTGAAATCTACCTCTGCCGTAAAGTACTCAGTGTCTGTGTTAGTAGCATCAAACGATAAATCTGACAAGTTATATGGGAACATGTCAGAGAACTCCACATTAAATACTGTTCTTTGATTACTATTCAAGACAGCAAGAGTACCATCTGAGTAGATGTTCATTCCTTTACCATCATGTCTAATTTGGGATGGGTCGTCTTTCTGCAGATCAAATATTTCTTTTTGGGATTCTGGGAATCCGAGTCCTCTCATCCACTTGTGAATCTGCATATAATTTTCTAAGTTCTCATCAACAATAAAACTTAGAGTAAAATCAGCATACTGAAGTTTATCTCCAGGAAGATCGATATTCTTCAGATATGTTGGTTGCTCAGCAACACCTAATGTAATTCCAGGAATGTTTGCTTTGTTAGAAAAGAATGAGACCTTCCGTGCTCTACTCAATGTGAATCGGAATCCAATTGAGGATAAGAAGTTCCTATTCGATATCTGATTGCTGTAGGCGTTTCCTACGTTTCCTAATACCATGATTACATATGCTCCTGCATTTTTTTAATTAAGTGGTCAGCAATCTGCTTATATCCATCAGCTTTTGGATGGAATGAATATGGATTTAACATGTTATGGTCAACGGCATAAGCAAAATCATCGACACACCATGATGGCACTAATGATTTTTTTAATACTCTATCATTCTCTACAATCACTGCTAACATATCTCTTCTTATTCTTTTTTGATGATCAAAAAAGTTTGAAAGTTTTACGTTGTAATTAAATGAACAAAACGAGTCATACCAAAAATTTTTAACTCCCAACATTTTAAAATATTGGTTCCAGTGAAAAAACTCAAGCTCTAGTTCCTTTACTCTAGCTATCTCATTGTATGAATATTTATTCAAAACTCCAGCAATCTGATCGATTGCAGTTCCTTCATCCTGATCAGGAATAATTGGATCATCATTTACAGTATTTAAAAATATATGTCTGTAAGCGTTTTCTTCGTTTACCCACAAGTCATACCTATTGACAGAGGTTGTCCCCCATAACACATATACTTGTACACCCGATTTGAGTATGTTTTTGAATTTAGTAGATGAAAAAAATTGTTTTGCTAATCTAAATTGCTTATCATTACTACTACCACCACAACCAAGATTTATATTGTCAAAATCAAAATGTTCAGAAACATGTCTTCTCCAACCATTCTTCCAACATATCTCTGGGTCTAGATAAATTCTCTCATATTCTTCTTCGGTCATACCATCTTCATATGCAGAACCTTGACCAAAAGTCCAACTATCACCAAAAGTTATCAATATATCTTTCATGAGTATGTAGATGATGTATTTTATTTAGAGACAAAAAAAAGACCCTAACGGGTCTCGGTGGTTTAATCTAGGATATGCCTACAGACTTTTTTGCATTGAGATTGGGATAAGGCATCACATTCAATTAAACACTCGTAGTAATCATTTAATCTTTGCTGCTCCAAAGCAAGTTCATCGATTGTATTCTCAAAATGTCTCCACTCATCTAACTGTGAGCGTGATAATAGATTGTGCATGGTCACTCTCCATTATAGAACAAAAAACATAACAAAAATATGGTTAAATGTTTTAGTGCATTGTTTTATTCCCATTCTGTATTATATAGCACAGTTTGTGTTAATTCACTAACATTTATTGCTTTTTTACATAAGTATAAACAAATACAAAAAAAGAGACCCTTTCGGGTCTCTGGTAACAGATTGTGTATCCAATGGATCACATGAGGTTCTTGATCTGAACTCTTCTGTAGTAACGGTTCTGGTTGACCTTGAGGCGACCCAGACCTTGCTCGGTTCCTTCTGCGAAGGGGTTTGCAACAAGACCATAACGGGTCTTGAAGCCGATCTTGGGTTGGAAGGTGTTCTCGCCAACTGCACGTACCATCTGGAGAGGTACATATGGGCAGTAGAAGAGACCTGCGTCGTAAGGAGAGGTGCCCTTGTAACCGACAACGTAGTACTGCTGAGCAGCAACGTTTGCAGCATAAGGATCGATGTAGACTCTGTACTTACCAAGCAGAACACCAGCGAAGGTGTTACCAGTGTCATCAACGTTCAGGTTAGCGTTGAGTGCAGGGGTGTAGTCAAGTACGCCAGCCATAGACAGTGCGGATGCAACGTCAGCGGAGCACATGATCACATTGCCCTTTCCTCTACGAGTTCTTTGTGCGATTGCGTTAGCATCGCGCTCGATTTGGAACAGCAGACCCTTGAACTTCTCAACACTCCAGCGACCGTTGGAGTCGATGTCGAGGTCGAATACACCAGCAGTTGCGGTGTTTGCAGCAGCGCCTTGCTCAGCAACCTTGTAGATGGTTCTGATGACTTCGCGGTTGATCTCAGCAAGAATCTCAGTGGAGAGAATGTTTGCGAGTTCCGCTTCAGCGTTCAGACCGTGGATTGCCTTAAGGTCCTGTGCAAGCTCAAGGCTGTATTCTGCCTTCAGTGCTCTGGACTTGGCTTCAACAAGAACCTTCTCGATAGAGAATGCCATCTCGTTGAACTGGTTGCCAGAACCATTACCCAGGTTCTCAGCATCGCCAGTCTTCATGCCCTGACCAACGTTGTAGCCAGTGGAAGATGCAGTACCAACGGGGTTCAGGAGACCAGGGTTAGAACCAGCCTGGCTGGTAGTACCCATACCTGCAACGCCGTCAGAGAATCCTGCGGTCTCGTCAAGACCGTCGTCCTGACCTGCAAATGCGGTGTCTGCTTCGTTGAACAGTGCTTCGGTTCCGCTCTGGTTGGTGTAGCGGGAACGCATTGCGAAGATGAGTCCAGTAGGACCGCTCATTGGTTGAACGCCTGCGAGGTCATAAGCGACCAGGTTAGGCATTGCACGTCTGATCAGGGAGATCAGAACGGGATCGAAACCAGCAACAGGACCACCTGCAGCTGCGTCTCCACCGAATCCACCACCAGCACCAGCAGCATTACCTGCGTTGGTTGGGGTTTCGTTCAGGATTCCGCCTTGGAATGCTTGTTGTTCACGGAGGAACTTTTCTTGGTTTTCTAACAGGACAGCGGTTACTGCTCTTCTGTGGTTATCCTTGATAGGATCAATACCATCATAGTCGAGAAGTGGTGCCCACTTTTCCTGCAGATGCTCGGATTGGAACATTTGCTTTTTACCTTAGTTTATGTTTGATTGATAATTAAAAAATCACTTCTTGCTAACAGCACCCAGTGTTCTGAGGTAGCTATTCATGTAGTCAGGTGAATTACCTGCTGCATCAATGTCTACTTCCTCAGACAGATTCTCGGTCTGCGCTTTTGGAGCTTTCTTTGCTGTGAAGTATGACTCCTTCAGCATCTCCAGTTTTTCACGATACTTGTCGCCACTTTCAAACTCTACACTCTCGGCAAGTGAGGCGAGCTTCTCTTTTTGACTGAGGGCAAGACCTTCAGCTACTTCATCAAAGATACCATCTGCAACCGACTCGGAGAGGCGGGAATTCAGGGTGATATTCTTCTCAATCTGCTCGTTGAGTTTTGTCTCCATTTCATCAAGTTTTTCTACCATGCTCTCAAGAACATCATATTTTTCTTCAGGGATTGATACATAATGTTCTTCAAAGAGTGTCTTCATGCCAGAAAGGAAGGATTCGGACATTTCTGCCTTCAGACCGCTCTCAATGGCGAGTCTGTTTTCGGTGACCCATTCCTCAGCTACGTACTCAAGATAAGAATCTACTCGCTCTTGGAGAGCAGTCTTGATCTCGGTTACTTCTTCTACGAGGCGCTCCTCGTATGCTTCGTCATAAGCGGCAATCATTCCTTCCTTGATCTCTTCGACCTTGGAACGAAGTGCTGCCTCAAAGATGGTGCGAGCTTTTTCTTGGAATTCTTCCGAGAGCTCTTCACCTTCAAGAAGGGCGGTGACATCTTCAGAGACATCAAACTCCTCTTCTTCTTCGATCTCTTCTGCCTCAGCGACAACTTCCTCTTCAGACTCTTCCTCTTCAGATACAACCTCTTCTTCGGTTGCTTCTTCCTCTTCAGATACGACTTCTTCTGCTTCTGCGGTTACTTCCTCGTCCTCTTCGATTACCTCTTCAGATTCGAGTTCTTCCTCTTCCTTCATACCCTTCATTGCATCCGCAGGCTTAGCACCTTTGTTTACAACGTCGCGCACCTGCTTGAGGGTTGCGCCAGGGGTTTTCAGCTTAGCTGATTCGTCGTCAGACTTATAGTTGTCTGGAGTAGGACCACCAAGATCTTCATACGATCCCGTCTGACCTGCTACTGCGCCAGGAGCAAGCTTCTGCATGGGATCGCCTGCCTTTGCGCCAGCATTGACAGCGGTCTTGGATTGAGTTGTGCCTGCTTCCATTTCCTGTAAGTTGTTGTCACTAGACATTTGAGACTCTCCGATTAACCTTTGTAATTTAATCTATATTTATTTATTATATTTAAAAGTTGAACTGTATATATAGCGTCTTAAAGGTTATTCAGGAAGTCATTGAACAAGTCCAATTTCTTCTCTTCTAATACTCTTTGTCTAGATGCTGCTTCAATTCTCATTTGTGTTTGTTGAGCGAGTTTTTCGCGGAGAATTCCTCCATCCCAAACCCATTCTTTACCCTCCATGATGCCTTGAACAAAAGCATCAGGAGCAGATGGATCAGCAACAATGTCAGCAGCAGTTGCCAACATGAAGTCTTCACCAACTTCTTTGTAACCCGACTTGACGTTATCTCTCAGAGAACCAATTCCACGAGAAGATACGCCGAGCGTTACGCCATCTTTGAGAAGTGCTTCTGCAATCTTACCCATAGGGGTATGCAGAATTTGCGCTTTACCGATAAAGTTATTACCGTCTTGCTTGAGTTCGGTAATTTTATGAGATACTCTATCGAGGTTTACGGTTGGACCATCAGGATGACCCAGTTCACCAAGTGCTCTGCCCTTAGCAACGTAATCCTTAGAATATCTCTTCACCTCTCTTTCCATGATTGGAAAGGGATACATTCTACCGTTACGGTTGACCATCTCACTTTGAAGGAACACGCCCTTAATGAACATGTTCTTCTTACCATTTACGGTCTCAGTGAGAACTTCAACCTTCTCAATCTCTTCTCTTATAAGTTTCATCGCTGAACGTAATCGAGTATTTAGTTATTTATTATCGAGTCAGTCTTCAACCTCACCTTCACCATCAAACATCCCGTTTGATACCTCAGGTCTAAGTGCTTCAACTCGTTCAGCAGTCTTTGCATACAGTAAGTCTTTGATCTTATCAGAGACCTCAGATGGAGAAGCGTCACTGATAACCATATCTAAAATATCGTCCATTGTCGTAATGTGGATTACTGAGTTATTTAGGATAAATAAAATAAAAGATTTTTTTGATGGATCTTCCACATATTTACTATACTAATGTAACTAATAAGACAGAACGTAGGAAATACATGGAGAGTCAGTTCCAGACTCTGGGATTGAAGTATACAAGAATACCAATGGAACCATTTTCAAAGGATGGGACTTTTTTTGAATGGTATTTAGATGACTTAGAAGGAACATACTCGGAAGATACTTCTCATTACATAAACATAGTCTCTGCAAGTCTATTGTTATTCTTTCAAGAATGGATTGATAGTACTAATGATGAATTCATGATCTTGATGGAAGACGATTATGATTTATCACTTGTTAGTCGCTGGCACTTTGAATGGGGTGAACTAATTGAACGTCTTCCGATTGGGTGGGATTGTTTGCAGTTAGGATTCGAGACATCAAAGGTAATACCTTTTTATTTGCATCCCACAAAACCAGAATATTCTTTGGGTCCATGCTTATTAAACAGAGACTACATAAAAAAACTTCTTAGTTTACATTATCCCAACGGCAAGTTTAAATTCGACTACAATATTGCCAATGCAATTTACATTGATAGGGACTCTGGTATTCATGATGGACTAAGATATGAAGGAACTTCTGGTGGTCCAGATTATTTTATCAATCAATCTGGTTGTGGTTACTCTCTACCACTAATACCAATCAATCCATACTTTACTGGTATTAGTCATATTGGAGTGTTAGAGAAACGCTCTTGGGAACCAAAACTTAGTTTTGTAAAATGCTATGAGGCATATCATGAGTGGTGGTGCTATGATAGAGATAAGTTCACACTGGACGATTTTTTCACCTATAATAAGGACACTGATGTTCTGATGGAGAGAGATATCTCCAGATGGAACGATAAATATTTTCACGACTTGGCTATAAGAAAGAATGAAGGTTTACTTGTTCCAACCTCAGCACGAGATTTTAATTAAAGGGACAAAAAATTATTGGTTACCATATGCTGCTGGTTGTGTCTGGAGTTATGCAAAACAACAGATACCAGAACTTGAACTGGGAGAAATCGTATTTAAAAGAGAGCGTATTGATAAAATTCTTGATAGAGTAAAAGACCCCGATGTTTGTGCATTCAGTACATACATTTGGAACGAGCAGTATAATTTAATTCTTGCAGAAGAGATTAAAAAAAGATATCCAAAATGTATTATTGAATTCGGTGGACCGCAAGCAACAAGAGGTCTAGTAGATAGGGAGTATGTAGATACTGTTTTACTTGGGGAAGGTGAGCAAGCATTTGTTAACTTGATCCATAGGATAAAGAATGGATACCCAATACCTCCAGTTTACGAGCGACTTCAACTAAAGAACTTGAGCTATGCTAGTCCATATGAATCTGGAATCTTTGATGATATTGTAAATCAATATCCAGAATATAATTGGGCAACTTTGGTTGAGTCTACCAGAGGTTGTCCCCATCACTGTACTTTTTGTGATTGGGGAACTTGGATGAACAACATCAAGAAGTTTGATCTTGATCAAGTGGAGAGAGATATTAATTGGGCGTCCACACATCGAGTTGGATTCTTAATGCTGGCAGATGCAAACTTTGGAATATTTGCGGAGAGGGATCTTAAAATTGCAAAGATGTTGAGAAAGGCAGCAGACCATCCAGATGCAATCATTGATGATCTGACTGTTCAGTATACAAAAAACTCTACAGATATTGTCTTTGATATTAGTGAAGCACTTGGTCCATATGATAGGCGTGGTGTGTCTATGAGTGCTCAGTCCATGAATGGACCCACTCTTCGCGCAATCAAAAGACGAAACAACAAAAAACATGCTGAGTTTGTAAAGAAAGCAAGGGAACGTAACTTAAATGTATATACTGAATTAATTTTAGGTTTACCTGAGGAAACTTTAGAGTCCTGGAAGGATGGTATATGTCAACTTCTTGATTACGGACAAGACAGTATTGATGTTTGGTTTTGCCAAGTGTTTGGTAATACTGAGTTGAATACTAATAGAGATAAGTATGGTATTAGCGTTGTCAACGCTGAGGACTATGTGTCATTTACAAATAAAGAAGATAATGTAAAAGAGGTTGTTGAGATCGTCAATAAAACAAATTCAATGACTACAGATGAAATGATAGAGGCATATCTTTACTCTTGGATGATCATACAATTGCATATTAATGGATACTCTGAGATTATCTCAGATTATTTGAATAAAGAGTTTGGAGTTAGTTATCGTAAGTTTTACGATAGTATATTTGTAACATTGGGTAAGGACTATAGTTCTCTTGGAAAGCACTTTAGAGAGTTAAAAGAACGAGTATCTAGTTATCTAAAGAATGGAAAAATTTTGTCGGATAAAGATACTGGGCATACTCTTGAATTGAGCATGGGAACTGACTTTGAATTTTTCTGGTCTCACAAAGAAATTGTCATCAATTACATTAGGAACTGTTGTGGGATGTTTATTCCAAATGATATTATGGCACTACAAAGAAGTTACATATATAATCCAAATGTAGAATACCCTCAACATGTTGGAGAATATTTGGTAGATAATGCTAGAATGGAAGAAGAGAGAGATGATATCTGGGTTTTAAAAAGAAAAAATCTTCTAAAAAATAAAATCACAGCACTATGAGAAACTTATACATGTTCCAACCGCAATATGCGGTAGAAGTTAGAAAGGAAGACACGTATTGGTTACCTTATAGTGTCGGTTGTCTTTGGGCATACTGCCTTCAATATGGTGACGTTGCTAGTGGATATCACTTAAAAGATTTTATTTTTAAAAGAGAGAATCCTGAAGAACTTGTTGCACGATTAGTAGATCCAGTAGTTTGTGCATTCAGCACATACATTTGGAATGAGCAATACAACTTGCACGTTGCAAAATTGATTAAAGAGAAATATCCATATTGTGTTATTGAATTTGGTGGTCCTCAAGCAACTGAAAAACTTGCAGAGTATGACTTCATTGATTGTATTATTATATCGGAAGGAGAGCAATCATTCTTGGATCTTCTTAGGAAGGTAATGATGCAAGAACCATATGAAAGAATATATCGTAAAGAAAGAATAGAAGATCTAGACTTTCAAAGTCCATATCAACTGGGAGTGTTCAATAAAATAGTTGCAGATAATCCCGATGTTCTTTGGTCTATGACGATAGAGACTAATAGGGGTTGTCCTCACCGATGCACTTATTGTGACTGGGGTGGAATGACATACCAAAAAGTTAAGCACTTTGAGTTAGAAAGAATTCAACATGATATTGACTGGGCAGCAAGGAATAATGTTGGATTCATATTTAATGCGGATGCAAACTTTGGAATGTTCAAAGAAAGAGATCTTGAGATCGCCAAACTATTTCGCGCTGCAGCAGATCGAGGTAAATTAGAAGCGATTAATGTTCAGTATTCAAAAAACTCAACAGAAGTTATTTTTGAGATTGCTCAAGTTCTCGGTGACATTAGTAGGGGTGTGACTCTCAGTGTTCAAAGTATGAATGAACCAACTCTTAAATCTATTAAGAGAAAGAACATGAGCATCAATAAAATATCTGAGCAGATTGAGAAGAGTAAAAAATATGGAGTTAAAACATACACCGAACTAATTTTAGGGCTTCCAGAAGAGACCTTGGATTCCTGGAAAGATGGATTCGCACAAATCCTTGAATGTGGTCAACACGAATCTATTGACGTTTGGTTCTGTCAAATGTTTGGTGACACTGATTTGAATAGTGAATTATCTAGAGAAGTTTATGGGATCAAAACTATCAAAGCAGAAGATTACATGTCTTTCAGTAAAGATGAACATGATATTAAAGAAGTCATTGAGTTAATCTCAGAGACCAACACAATGACTAATGATGAACTTATTGAAGCATATCTTTATGGTTGGTTAATCATTCAATTTCATATTGCTGGATACACTCAACTCGTTGCAAAACATCTCAATAGTCTTGGGATGGGGTATAGGTCTTTTTATGATAAATTGTTTGGTTATATAAAAAATGATCCTGGTGTTATTGGAGATCACTACAGAGAAATCGAAAGATCAGTGTCTCACTACATGAAGACTGGAAAAATCTTAGATCAAGGCAAGCACGGACACACTCTTCATGCTGCAAGTTTTGCCTTTATGTTCAGAAATAAAGAAAGTATTTTTAATATTTTATCTGACTTGAATCTGGTTACTGATGATACTTTAAAACTTCAAAGAGCATTTATCTTTGATGAAGATACTGAGTACCCCTATCAACTAGAGTGTGGAACTGATAAGTACAATGTGGATACTGAGTTCAAAGAATTCGATAGAAATGACCCTCACACCGTATTCATTTTACGGCGCAAGGGTCTTCTAAAAAATCAATTGTCTAAAATTTAAACTATCTCGGGTGCTTCTGTGCTCCCTCCATCTTTTACTCCATCAAGATCTGGTTCTTGAATTGGAGCTCCCAAATCATCTCCTCCAGGTTCCATTGGAGCTCCAGTTGCAGGATCAATAGGTGCATTAGGATCAGGAATAATACCTGCTTCAATTTCCCTCTTAATCAGTTTATCCTGTTCAATAATCTCTTCATCAGATTGACGGAGAATCTTACGACGGACATAATCCTGAGAGTAATACTTACCAATATAAGGTTCTGCAGTTGCAGCAATATTGAGTCTCTCTGTCATCAACTCAGCATCTTTGAGTTCAGAGAAGTGATTATCATAAAGGAAGTCATATTGAATATGCTCAGACATTGTGTGCCAATCTTCTGGAGACACAATGTTCTTAAGAATAAGTTGAGTCTTGAGAAGATCGTTGAACATTGCAGAGAATCTCTTTCTCAATCTTCCAACAAACTTAGTGAACTTCAGTTCATCTCTTAAGATTTCAGAAGAACGACCAAGATTAAATCCTTCCTGACCACCAATTCTAGATGTAGGAACGTTCAAAGAACGGTAGAGTTTTTCTTGGAAGTATTTGATATCGGACAATTCTCCAAGATTCTGTCCGCCAGGAAGAGTTGAGATTTCTGTTCCACGACCACCTTCACGTCTAGGAAGCCAGAAGTCTTCAAGCATACTCATATACTTCTTATCATCACGGATTTCTCCAGTGTTTGCATCGTATACAAGTTTGTTACGATAACGCATCATAACATCGCGAAGGTATTGCTCTGCTTTCATTTTGGGCAGATTACCAACGTCAATATAGAAAATCCGACGCTCAGGTGCTCTACTTAAACGGTAGATAACCAAAGAGTCTTCAATCATACGAAGTTGATTAAGACCTTTAATTGCTTTGTGTAGATACGATAAAGTTAGATTCTTATTACGATCTACGAGACCAGATGTGCAATAAGTAATTGAATCTTTTGCAAACTTGATACCTTGAGATGCCTGATTAGATCCTCTATTTGCAATAGATCCAATTTGACTTGTGGATTGATTGTAGATAAAGTATTCTTGAATATCTGGGAATCCTGAATCTCTAGGATCCTTCTCAGCATTTGGTTGATATCGAATATCTTCTTTCTTTTTCTTACCTGCTTGACGAACAAAACGCATCTTAAGTGCGTCAATGTATCTCAATTCTTGAATACCGTCAGTAGGATTTTTAAGATCAATTACTTTATGATAATAAAGTCTACCATCTACATACCAATTTCTGTAGATTTCGTGTGCCTTTTTATCGAAGTCAAGTAACTCAAGAATATGCCTGAATTCTTCTCTGATTTTTTTCTTAAGACCATCACTAGCGTTCAGATTAGACAACTCAATCTGAACGGGACTATCGTTAGTATCGCTTACAACCGCTTCGTTAACAATATCTTCAATTGCACCATCCACCTCTGGATGCAGTGCCATCTCTCTATAACGTTTGATTAGGTCATACTCGGATCTGTAGACGCCCTCAATGTCAACATAAGAACCAAAAAATCCACTCGTCAGATAATGATCTACCCCGTCCTCATTATTCTGAGGAACGGGGGAGACTGCACCTTTCGGCTTATTATCACCATCTTCGATGGAAAAACCAAATAATTTCGCCATTATAATTTGGGCGTAAAACTGTTAGTACTATTTATTATACTACAAATAGTACCAACTTAGATCAGGTCATCGTTACGCCAGTTTGATCTCCTTCACCTTGAGATCCTGTTCCAGAAGACCAGTACTGAACCTGGAAGTCAACTGTAAACTCTTCTGGAGTATCAGTAGACTCATAAGACAGGTCAATCTGAGCAATGTTGGTTGGGAAGATGTCAAAGAACTTATAAGTTCTGAGAGGTACATGGGTAGTTTGACCTTGACCATGACCAGTAGAATGCTTCTCAACACCTCTACCAAGTTGATGTACATAAGCATCAACCATGTAGGATCCTGGGTTGGTAGCGCCTGTAGCGTCATCCAACTTACTGAGCATGTTCATCCACTGTTCCATTGCAGTGCGGATTCTGAAGTCCTCATCGTTGATGATAGTGACAGTCCACACATCGAAGGTGCGGTCTCCCGCAACCTTCAGAACTCTTCCTCTGAATGGGATTTCGATTTGTGCAACGTTAGAAGCAGGCAATGCTGCTGCCTTTGCCATGAAGCTAAAGGTCTCTCTAAGGTCTCCATCCCAGAACCCATCCACGAAGGCAGGGAATTCTGGAATTTCAACCTCAAACAGATTGGGTCTTGCTGCGCCGCCCGCTAATTTTGATTTGAACTTGCTGATAGTTCTGATTTCGCGTGCCATTTGTTAGATTCCTCCGTTTTTTATATTATCAAATAGATCAGACTCTACCTGCAACCTCTTCAAAGCTGACGCCCGTGCGGGTGGCAACAAAGGTGAGAGTTACGTAGTTGATCGACTTGGCAGGCTTCAAGAAGATGTCTGCTCTGAACTCATTATTATCAATAACATCAGGTGTGTTATTAGTCTCGTCACAGATAACGAGGTAGTCAAAAATTCCTCGCTTCGCCTGAACGTCGCGGAGATATGGTTCAACAATGTTCACGAAGTTAGATCTCGTGATCTGATCGTTGAACTCAAAGAGTTGTGCTTCTGCTGCTCTCTGCAGAGATTGCTCAACTGTCAGGAACAGGCGGCGAACGTTGATTCTGTCGAATGCAGATGCAAACGCCAGTGCGGTCTTGTCGCCAAAGAGAAGTACTCCAGCACCAGACTGATTAACAATAGAGTTAATTCTTGCGGTGTAAAGTGAATCTCTCTGTGCTTTATTTGGATTGTATGCAAGTTTAATTGCATTCTTGATGATGCCTCTTTGCTGACCCGCTGGAGAGAACCATGGGTATGCAACAATGTTAGTGCGGCACATCAGACCCGCGATATCTGGGTTACATGGAATGTAACGGAACAGATTGTTGAATCTATCGTAAGTGTACTTGTAACCACTATCAAAGACTGCATAAGAAGAAGACTGAAGTGGTCCGAAGAACTCAAGAAGATTACCAGTCTGTACAGAGGGATTGGTTAGATCAACGATAGATGCTCTATGTGGAGAGATTACCGCAACACAGTCCTTTCTTCCATCTGCAATGGAGATGAGTCTATTTGCTTTTGCCTGAGAATCACTCAGTGAATCACAACCAGGACCCATGATCAGGTAATCAACTGCAACATCTTCCTTGTTGTTATACAAGTCATATGCGGAGATTATATCTCCAAGAGTTGCTTTCAGATTGCCTTGAGAAGTGTAGTTTGAACCTCCTTCAAGAGTATAAGTTGCACGACCGATAGAACTAAAGACTGCTCCTTGAGCATCTTTATCCCATCCTTGGTCTGCGATTGCAGATGCAACACCAAATCCAGTTGTCTTATCAGCGCCTGGATAGATGGTAGCACCACCGTCCTCAACGAATACAATCGGTGTTGGGAATGTATTGTGGAAGGTATCGTTAGTTGTACTCTGGTTTCCACCAGCGTAGAGATTCTCGGAGAAGTTTGCCAGGTAATTCTTATACCAGATCTTCTGAGGAGAATTTACTTGAGAGATAGCATCTTTTGCTTTAGACAGTCCAACATGCTTCTCAAGAAGATTGCCTCTAACACCAGTAACAGAACCGTCATCATCAACAACAACGATGTGAAGTTCGTCATTCTCTGCATTACGCTCACGAGCATATGCTGAGGTTCCTGGTTTAGGTGCAAGTGTGCTCCAGAAGATTTGGGTGTTGTCCAAACCTAATGTCTGAGAGTTGTACCAGTCATCAACACCGAGAAGTTCAACTCTAGAGTTTGCTTCGCTAATTGACAGGACAATCTTGTCATCTCTAAGAGCAGAGATTGTCAGTGTAGCGTCATCACCTGGGGTGACACCACCAATTACGTTACCTGGGATAGTAACTGTGCTGTTATTCTCATAACCCAGACCAGCAGTTGTTGCGGTTACGGTTCCAATTCCGCCGCTTCCATTTCTGAAGACGTTGAATGAGATACCAGCACCAACAGTGCTTATACCAGCAACAGAGAGGTATACTCCGTTAGATGCTGCAGGGACTGTGGTTGAAGTTGTAAGACCGATTGTCTTAATAGCACCTTGATGGAGGTCAAAACCACCAACAGAAGAACCACCAATAGATACAGTCTCGCCAACAGTATATCCTAAACCTGGATTTGCAATTACAACACCAGTAGCATCAACGTTACCATCTAAGTTATTTCTGGTAATATTGAATGTTGCTTGTCCACCACCACCTGAAGAAGTTCCACCTACTCCAGTATAAGATTCACCTTGCTGTCCATTGATTGCAGTAGAAGCTGAAATTGTAACGCCAGAGATGGAGTCAACTGGGGATGCAATATCGCCGTTATTGTCAACGAAGTTAATTCTTTGACCCTTACGGAAGGAAGCGTATGCACTGTTCTCAGTGTAATCTACTCTGTAGTGTCTTCCAGGTTGTGTACCACCAGTGGATACTCTAGAGTGAATCTTAACACTAACAGCACAAATACCAGTCTCGGGGGTGTCAACAACCTGTGTGACGATACCCTTGAGGTATCCTGTGAAGGATTCAGTTGATCCTAAACCAGGAATGATTTGTCCTGTGATGTCAATTGTTACGCCGTAACCAACAACAGCACCAAGACTTGCACCACTAGTTGTTCCAATACCGAGGATTTGGTCACCTAAGTCGTCAATGACACAGACCTTAAGGTTGTTGGACCACTCTCCAGGGTTCTTAGCGGCATACAAAAAGTTAGATGCTGCATCAGCGTAATTGCTGTTGTAGTCATCGAAGTTCTTAATTTTTGTATCTGGTATGGAGGAGGTTCCGATACCAACGTTTGCGTTCTTGAGGCGGTCTCCATCGGTACGAACTACTTTGAGGATGCCACCGTACTGAAGATAAGAAGATGCAGACATCCAGTATTCATACTGATTGTCCTCTGTCTTAGGTTTGCCGAAGTTATTGATTAACTCTTGCTCGGTAGCAACAGTAATTGGTTCACTAACTGGTCCACGCTCAAATGGACCTGCAATTGCGCCAATATTATCAAGAACGTTCTCAGCTCTTCCTACGGTTAAATCAACCTCTCTAGTTAATACACCAGGAGATAATTGAGGAGTCGCCATGGATTCTGTCTCCTTGTAAGTCTCAGTTTATCTGAAAATATTTAGGAAAAAGGGCATTTACGCGGGGAATTTCGGCGTGAACTACCAATCTGGGTACTCCCAAGCATTTGAAGACTTCTTGACTCTCTTTTTTGTACACTCTTTACATTCATATGAGAATGATGATGGGATCGCTCCTCGATCCTTTCTGGTCCTGTAAAATCCTTCTATAAGGTTCTTCCTCTCACCACAAGACCTACACTTCCTATCGTGAAGGAGTAGATGACCAAATTTTACCTGATCATCTAAGTCCATTATTTTTCTGCAGCATATAGTGCAAACGTAGATGTTGTTATAACTGTCATCATATTGGCAATATGTTGTTTCGTCTCACTGTCGCATGATTTACCTGGTAAAAAACAACCCATGATAGTTACTCCAACTATTACTAATTGAAAGCAAATAACAATCCTTATCAGATCTATGACTTGTTTTTTTGTATCCATTACCGATAGTCCCACATGTATGACATGTCACCATATTCATCAGTATGCCAACGATCTCCATCTGAATCTACAAATGATGTTGAATCTAAACCATCCTCAATAAAACCAAATGGTGCCATGTCCTGTTCTATTTGATTTTTCTGCTCTTCATATAATCTTTTGCGTACATCCTGATCCGTTAATTCTTTGAAGTAATCTTGTTGAACCAACCAGGCATAGATAACCAGACACATTGCCAAGTCATCATTACATCCATCTTCCGCCTCAAATGAATTGTGCTTTTGAATAAACGTAGTGAGTTCTGCAATTACATCGTAGTCTTTGAAGATCAACTTATCTTCTTCAATCAAAGTCTTAAGGTTGAGGCATCCAACCTTTTTGACAGTCTTAGACATCTTGACACCAAGTTGTGTCTTCTTACCAGAGAATCCTTGACCAACAATCTGACCTGCTCTACCTCTCATAGAACACATCAAAACATTCTCATATTCTAAGTCGAAGTTTAGAATAGCAGCAACCTGATCACCAACATCATTAACTTCACATAGTACATATGCCTTATTATAATTATCTGCTACTTCCTTAATGACGCTTGGAAACAGCATTGGTTTGATTTCATTATTCCTATACTTACATACTAATTGATGTGGGAATGATGTAATGTCAATGACGGTAAATGCAGAATAGTCTCCTCCAACTCCTCTTGCAACATCGACAGACATTACATAATTATGTTCAGGTATTACATCAACAAATACGTCCAATCCTTGATGTGAAATTGATGGTTGTTCATAAACCATCGTTCTTAATTTACTTGGAGCAATCAGAGTATCAACAGATCCTAGGAATTCGCATTCAAACTCAACTTTGAACTGCTGCTCAGAGGTGTTTGCAATTGTCTGCTTCTTCCACTTATCATCTCTACCAGGGACATCACTCCAGTGAACCTCTGTGGGAATATACTCATTCTTCTCTCGCTCAGCATCATGCCAGAGTTTATAGAAGTGATTCATACCGTGAGGCGTACTCACGATAATAACTTTGGTATTCTTACCAGACGAAATCGTAGGATATACTGAACTGAAGAACTGATCAGCAATATGATTTGCAACGAACGCAAATTCGTCCAGGAAGATGATGTTGTAAGATCCACCACGAACTGCAGATGCAGATGTAGATGCAGCAATAATCTTTGACCCGTTCTCTAATTCAAGAGATGCTTTGTTCCAGGTCAAAACACCCTGCTGTAACCAGCGAGGTAAATTTTCGTATGCAGTCTGCAATCTATCTAACAGGTCTTTAGCAGTAGACGCCTTGTTAGCAAGGATTGCAATATTTACGTTGTCATTGAAGATTGCATAGTGAAGAAGGTAAGATACAACAATTGTTGACTTACCAGACTGTCGTGGCAACTTACAGATATTAAAACGGTTATGATGGAATCGATCCAACATAACCTTTTGAAATTCATATGGTTTGAAATTTTGCAGACCATAATCCAGAGTAACAATCTGGATATAGTTCATTGCAAAGTAGACTGGATCATCAATACACTTTGCAAACTCAAGTACCTGTTCTTCGGTAAATTCTTGAGTTGTATTTGCTTTTTTTAAAAGTGGATTGCCAAGATAATGATCAACAGCCATAATTTAATCAATTAGTTTTCAATCGCCATTATTTATTTGTGTTGCCTTAAGAGTTGCTGCACCTCTAAGACCTTGCCCAGCAATCATATGAATCACAACGCCATCGAGGGGTGGAACACTTAAAGAACCAAGATCAGCGTCGTCAGCAGCATTACGAAGAGTCACATCAGACGCACTGGATGCGGTGTTAGATACCCATACAGCAGTGGCAGATGTAAATTTAGTTGTGCCTGTTGCCAAGGCAGTGGCATCTGATAAGATCTTCATTGTTCTATAGTTTTACCTTTTATAGTATTATTTAGGACTCCTTAGCGTTTCTGCGCTGTTGTGCCTCATAAGACTTCCTATCAGCACGCTTTGCAGCAGTTGGTTTGTTTCTACCAGTCTTTGGTCCTTCAGCAGGTTTATCTACTTTTGTACCAACTTGTACTCTAACCTTTTCACGAGATGGTGGTGCCTTAGCGGGATCATTTACGCTTCTAACTTCGTCTCTGAATTTCTTCATAGACTTCTTAATCTCTGGTTTTGATTTTTTTCTATATTCTAAGTTCTTTCTTTGACGATCAAATGTTTTTCTATCATCAACACGATCCTTCCTGACTTCTTTATCAGTTCGATCATCTCCCTTTGCCTTTCTATTTTTTGATCTTGTATCAGCATTCATCAGACGAGCTAACTTTGCCCTTGAACCAGGCTTAGTCATGTCAATTCCATGTTTCTTTGCTAATTCAGATCTTCTTGCTTTTTCTTCTCTCTTATCTTCATTAACGTCTTCTCCACTACCACTTCCTTTGTCAATTTGACGATGGAGTTTTTTTAATCTGTCACTATGCTTACGCATTACTTTTTTAGCTTGTCCGAAGTTATCCTCTTCGTACATAAACTCTCTAAAAGTCTTCATTTCTTCTTCCTCTTCTTTTCAGTGGCAACGTTAATTGCTTTACCCTTACGATTTGGATTACTATCCTGTTTATTCTTCCTTCTGAATGCACTATCCTCTTCCTTCTTGGAGAGGTTGCGCTTCATTTTTGAAGAACCACACTTTGGTTTGGTCTTTTGTCCTGGTTGTCTTGCACAGGGTTTTCCTGAGTATTTACCGCCCAACTGAACCCAACCAGGGGTGCCATCAGAAGAGCGACTCTTGCTAAACCAGTCACGCAAAGAACTATCACCACTTTTGTTGGCTTCATTAATAAACTCTCTAAATGTTTTCATCAGTTACAATTCCAGCGACGGAGTGCTTTGTTGATTCTGGAGTCTGGATCTCTTGCAGTTTTTGCAGAGGTCAGTCTCTTCTTCATACCCTTCATCCTGGAACAGAATGAAGATCTACGCTTAGCATCTTTGGATCCCTTCTTAAGTTCAGAAGGTTTTTTAGTGACCGCAGTCTTCAATTTAGAACCTGGGTTCTCTTTACGATAAGCATTGACTGCCTTCTGACTCAGACCATCGGTCTTGTCCTTACGATTGACAGACTGCCAATCTTCTTTAGCAAGGTCACCAAATTTTTCACGATGCTTTCTCAGAGGTTCGGAGTTCTTACGATACTCTTTAGCAGACTCTGGTTTTTCTCCTGGATTAGTATTTAACTTTCTCTCAGAAGACTTCTTTTTGAGATCAATCGCTTCATTCTTATCAAACAAAGGTTTGCCGTCTTTACCTTTTAAAGTGTAGACACCTTTCTTGTTTCCACCTTTGCTTGGTTTTGCATAAGCAGACCCAGCATCGGTATCTTTTCCGCCATGAGAAGCAAAACGATTTTCATTCGCCTGCAGTTTGGCAGCAATTGCCATCTGACGACGCTTCTCTTTGGACTTGCCTTTGAATTGGGGAGCATCAGAATCATAGAAGTCATCAATGACTTCTCCCATGTCTGCTTTCTTAATATTCAGTTTTTCTTCTACTTTCCCAGGCGGTCCTCCTCCTCGGTTGCCATCTTATATCCTGCCTTAGCAGCTTTGCCTGCAGTCTTTACACCCGAGACAAATCCAGATCCAAAGTTCTTTGCCGCTTTACCTGCTTTCTTAGCAACTTTTTTGGTGGTTTCGATGTCACCCTTCGCTTTTTTCATTGCTTTGTTGTGACGATCCATACCGTCAAGGACTGTCTTAGCAACTTTATCAAGAAGACCTCTCTTCTTAGGTTGCTGACTCTTAGCACTTTTGACTGCCTTCGCTCTATCAGACTGACTTCTGAGTGCTGCCTTCATTCCAGATGGTTTGGAACTACCAGACTCAGCGTCTCTTCTTGCCTGCTTCTCCTTGCGAAGTCTCTTAATTGCTGCTGCCTTAGGACCACCTTTGAGTGAACCTACTGCTTTGCCACCCTTGGTTACTGGTTCTACCCTAACACCACCTGCTCTTGCTTCGGAGAGCATTGTATCTTCACCAAGATCATAAACAAACTCAACGAAGGACTCAAGACCCATCTCTTCGATGAGAATTGCAACACCCTCTTCATTGAGACCTTCCTCAACAAAAGCCTTAGCAGCAGTGTTTGCTACCCAACCTTCATTGAGTTCATACTCAAACTCTTCTTTCTTGGTTTTGTTGCCCCAGTTTTTAGCACCCTTCTTACGGCACTTAACTAATGCACCAGAAGCATATGCACTTGGCCAAACACTGTAACGTGCTTTTACCTTGTGATAGCAAGCATCTTTCTCTCCTGCTGCCTCATCTACCTCTTCCTCAGAGAGACTAGGGCAGCACTTCTGACCATGAACGGGACAGTCCTTACCTTTTGGAGTTCCTGCACATTCTGCCTCTTCCTTTTGTACTCTGACAATAGGAGCATTGTGTGGAGAATAATCACTAGGAAGTTCGGTTCTACGGAATTGAATTACTTTACCACCAGGATAAACTTTTTCAATTTCTCTTTGAACATCTTCTCTCTTAGGCATAGATGCCTGAGGGAAGAACATTTTGATCATGAGAGATCTACCTCTCCACATGACAACAACTCCTAATAGGTTGCCATATTCTGCTTGAAGTCTTACTGCTTCATCAACCTTCTCAACTTCTTCTTTTTTCATTTTTTTCTCATTAGCAACACTATGATCTTTTCCAGTTCTAAACTTAGAGTCGGGACCAAACCCAGACTTGGCAGAACCGTACTTATCTTGCATATGACGAATCATACGTTTTGATCTGTCATACTTATCATTACCATCTTTATCGTACTTGGGCGCTGCTTCGGGAAGATCATTCTCTTCATTTGCTTTGACACAGTTTGGATATCTTTTACCAAACATTGTCTTCATACCCTTCTTCTTATATCCCTTCCAGCACTTCTCAACAATATCTTCTGGTTTGATGAGATCAACCACTTCCATGAACTTATTACCAAAAGCATCTTCAATAGCAATGGATTCTCCCATTCCACCACCATTGCCACCACCATTACCACCACCATTGCCGCCGTTATCGCCGCCTTCACCACCTTCTACTGGTTTGTCAATACCAACTTCTGATGGTTCTTTACCACCACCAAAATATCTGGCGGTCATCTTCATACCCTCAGGCAGTTTCTTACACTTCTTATCAGTGTAGCAGTAGTACATGCCCTTACCACACTTCTCCTCACCGAGGATGATATCAACAAGTTTGATACCAGGCACGACTTCCTCTTCAGCCATCTTTCTCATGTCTGCAGTACGTCCAGGGAGGGAAGGACCTTTACCTTTCTTTTTCATCATCTTCGCAGCAATTTCTCCTTCACGCCCACCAGCGTCTGATCTCTTCTGGATTTTGTTATCTCTCTCGGAACCCTTCTTCGCGTTAGGGTTGATTTCAAAACTAGGCATTTCTAGAAAACACTTTTTTTCTATTTATCTTCATTCAGATTTTTAGCTTGCTGCTTGAGCATTTTTGATAACTCTGCAGTAGATCCAAAGAACATTGCATTGTTAGTTACGTTTGTAGGACCTTTTTCATCAGCATCTAAGTCTTTCAACTTCTTCTGAAGATCAAGTAATTTGTCAGTTGCATCTGCAACGTTTTTAATTAACTGTCCGACGACTTCAAATTGTCTTGCTTGTCCACTGTCTTGAGCTAGTTCCAACGCAGTGTCCAACGCCTCTTGTCCCTTCTCAATGATGGAATAGAGGTTACCTCTCGTGTATTCATAATCTTTGGTGACATCTTCAGATTCTGAAGGTTTTGCCAACTCTTTCTTTTCTTTTTCTGGTTTTACAATCTCCGCTTCCACGTCAAATGTATCATTAAGATCTTTAAATTTATCAGACATGTAAATTACCCACTAAAACCAAAGTCATCACCCGCTTCAATCAGGTCGTTATCAGCAGCGGTGATTACAAGAACACCTGTGCCTTCAACGTGCTCAGATACCTTGGTGCCATATGCTCCACGGGTAACTTTTAGTTCCCCACCATTCTTCTTCTTAACATATAACGTCTCATCATTAATTGTAATATAGGATTCTACTGGAATGTTTGAATCATCATTGACTTTGATTAAATCAGTTCTTGCAGAGAGATCTTCCGCAAGGTTTGTAATAACGTTTCCGTTGTATGCTTTTGTAGCAACAGGAGTTGTATATGCAATCTCTCTTCTTGCCTCTGGAGTTGGTTCTCCAGCACCCAAACCAATAGATACTCTGGTGATGATATCCTTGTTGCTGTCTGGTACTGGACCAAACAGGAATGTTTTTGCAGTAAATCTTAAAGTATATAATAGTACTCTTCTAGATGTATAATCTCCTTCATAATTATCTTGGAAGGATACACTTTCTAGTGTAATTGGAATATCTCTCTTCTCACCAATAGATTCAATTAAATCGATTGTAAGATTAAAGTTTGGTTGAAAGTATGGTAAGATTTGCTCTACAATTTGAAGAGCGTCATCATTTAATAGTGTCATAACATTCAATTCAAATGCCATGTTATATGGCACAGGAAAGAACATTTTCTTAATATCTTTCTTATCATTTCTAGGTGCTACCGCGTATGCTTGTGTAGTCGCTAACTTACGACTATTGTCATAAGATACACCAGTAAATTCAAATGACATCCTTGGGAGACTAATCTGAATGGGTTTGTTCAGATCAGGTTGCTGCTCAAGTCTTGCTAAGAACTTTTGAGTGGGTCCATAAGCAAGAGGTACTTTAATGATTTCATTGCCGTCCCTATTGATTTCAATTCCATTGAACAACGTTCCAAATGCAATCACCGTCTTTCTAAAAATCTGGTGATAAAAATGATCAAACATGGTTTATCTCCTAGGGGCTACCAAATGGATTGGATTCACTGAAGTCAAGAATCGCGTCTGCTTCCTGTTCAATGGTGACGTTCTGCGCGTACCCATCTTCAGGAATATCAAACCTATTTAGGTCAATGCTCTTATAAGCTGCTCCACTTGTTTGACCAATAATTGCCTCACCAGGTGAAAATTCTCCAACAATATCTTTTAGTTTGAGAATTTGAGTTACTCTATTCCAAGAATTGACTCGTCCAGTTGCGCTACTTGCAGCACCAACTACGTCTTCATTAGTCAAATATGTTCCATAACCGACGTTGTTATTTGGACTTCCGATTATAATTTGTGGTACTGATTCAAAGTATCCACCAGCATCTTCAATAACCAGTTCGCTAATTGTACCAAGACCAGATAGTCTAGCAGTAACTATTGCATCAATAGTAGTGCTTCCAATACCAGGGGCAACTACGGTTACCGTTGGAATACTAATATATCCACTACCACCACTTGTTATAGTTACAATACCAATAGCAGCATCTGTTATTTGTGCAGTTGCATATGCACCAGATCCTTGTCCACCATGGAACGTAACTCTAGGTGTTGAAGTATATCCCATTCCAGGATCTGCAAGAGTAACTTTTTGTACTCTAAAGTTGTCGGGACTTGTATCGCATAGGTCAATAATACCACCGATCATCGACGTAATACCAACAGCAGTTATACCCGTTGTCGGTGCCGAACTAATTGCAACTCTAGGAACACTTGTGTATCCAGATCCTCTTCTGGCTACAATAATTCTCCTTACAGATCCATCTCTTATAGTTGTGTATGCAGTTGCGGTAGATCCAATTCCAACCATGTTGAATGTTTGGATGTAACCAGCATCCACTGTGTTATCATCAATTTCAGAGATACCAGTATCGATCTCTTCGTCGTTGTATGCAAAGAGTTCTAATCTAAGTTCATAAACATAATTCTTCTGTAACTGCCAGAAGGGTTTTTCATGCTCAACATACTTAATCTCAAACAATCTGTCACCAAGAGGGAAGTAAACTAGGTCTCCTTCCTTTGGTCTAGAAGTTAATTTTGTTTTATCGATTACCGCTGCCTGCTGCTCAACAACAGACTCATATCTCTCTTTTGATATAACAATTGTTAGGTCATCAACTTCCTGTACACCAAACTTTGACAGTAAGGTTCCAGCACCACTAAATCCATCGTAAGTATCGACATATGCTTCAAGAGGAATTGCTGCGGTAAACTCAGACCGAGACACTTCCTCCATTATAGTTTTTTCATTTTGAAATATTCTGGGAAGATAATAGACCTCTACCCCGAACATTTTGAGTTGTTCGTTTACCAGATCTTGGACTAAATTTTGCTCCCCAGAAGAACCATGGAGAAAGAATGGATTTAACGCCATGTTATTAACCGATCATGTCTAATGGTGGAAGTTCGTATGTAGAAGACATCTTGTCTATCAGAGCATTTAGCTCGTTTACACCATCGTCGTAAATTTGTCTGCCATTTAGTTCTGTTCCGCCAGGAAGTCTTACCCCTTGGAATTTGATCAAGTTCTGACCCCACTGCTTCTTCAAAGCAGCAGTAACATACCTCTTGAGGAATGAGTCGTTCCATACTCCAGTAGATTCATTTGGATCAAGAAGTCTATAGCAGTCAATAACTAGGATGTCTCCAGGATCTAAGGAGGACCAATCCATATCCATGTATAGTCTATCTTGTCTTTGATTGAATCTTATTTGTTTTTGTGTTGTTAATAAAAAGTCAATATCAGATAATTGTCTCTTTATCATAGAATATGTCAATAGTTCGATAGAACTAAAATGATAAAGATCATTCAAGAACAATTGATATTTGATATTAAACATTCCACTGGAGAGACTGCTAGATCCCTCAAAATGGAATATCTTAGTGATACCGATAACTTGAGGAGGAACTTGAATAAAGTTCTCAGTTTCATAGAAGTTGTAATTCCTTCCTGCAGTATCTGTTGCAGAGGTAGTTGCAATACCAACACTACCTACTTTAGATCTTGCTCTATCAATATCTGCTTGAGTTACTTCATACTTTAAAAATGTTTGAACCACACCATCAAAGTGTCTCTCATAAAAATATTGTAAGGAGTCATCAACAATGTCGTCGATTTGCTCATCGGCAACATTGATCTCCAGCACAGGAGCACCTAGTTGCCTCTTTGCATAGTCAATCAGTCCTTGTCTGCTTGCTGGAGTTGCCATTTACTTGTCCTTGTTTATTAACTGAATCAGGAGATCCTTGATTTCACTGACATCATTTTCTAATTGTTCAATTCTCTCCTTGTCTTTGGCCTTTTGCCGTCTAAGATTTTTATAGTTGTCATAGCCGTTCTTGTCTTGATTCACAATGGCATTTGTGTATGAATCTCTGACAAGAAAGCTATGACCTTCAACTTTCAAAAAACGATGTTCTTCCATATTATGCGAGTGCAATAACTCTTAGATCTCTAATCCTTGGCGGATATGCCTGGTTTGTAGAGGTTCCTACGAGTTTAATACTGAAGTATTTAAACTCTGGTAGGTTGTCAATACTGAATTCGTAATCTCTGTAAGGAAGATTAACACTTTCAGATTCCAGTACATCGGTCTTGGATACCTTTTTATTTGGTAATCCATTACTCTGTGCAAAATCAAGAACCCTGCCATTTACATCCAAGTTAGTAAAACCTGGGAATGGATAGTAGAGTGGTTCAATTTCCGCTTCATTACTAATAGAGTAGAATGCTCTAATATCACTATGGGTATTGACGTATCCTGCGAGAATAACTTTTATAGAAGTTGCAGGATTCTCCAGTTCTACTGGTTTGTTTGCATAGATGAATGCTGTTGGATCTTCATTCAGTGATGCTGTTCTAGGATCATTTGCATAGTCAGTAATTGGACTGTTCACTCTGTTAGAGATTAGAACCATACCAACTCTATCAAGGTCAATGACTGGAGAGACATTGGCGTTTGCCGAAGACAGTTTGAATGTCAGTTCCATTGACTTGTTACCAGGAAGAGCATCAAGTCGAGCAAGTTCATTAACTCTAGATGCGATCATTCTTGGTTCTGGAAGGAAGGTATCCTCACTAAGATTAATGGGAGTCTTCGCAGTTTCAACGAATGAGACTTCGCTGCCATCAATACTAGTTGCAGCAATACCTTTCAGTTCTGCTGTTATTGATGTGCCTGGTAATGCCATAGTTTGAACAATAGGTCTTACCGCTTCATACTGAATATTCTGAGTTGCGAATATTAATTCTCCGCCACTAGATTTAGCAGAATTTATATAGAGTTTGTTAAGACCAGATCCAGAACTTCTGTTAACACCATTAATTGCAGTGTTAACTCTAATAAAGTAAGAATCAAGAGTAATTGGTCGGTTAACGAGAGCATCCTGCAAAGTATGAGTGGTATTGATTCTCCTCAGGGAGATACCATTGTTTTCATACTTTTGGATGGTAGTCTTCAGTGGATAAGTAAAGGTTCTTGTGTTATCAATACCTCTAGTAATTCCAACCAATTGACCAGCTTCAACTCCAGTGTAGGAGATAATTTCATCATCAATGATTACATATCCAGGGTTAGTAGATGCAACAGATACATTTTCAAAAGATTCAAATCCAGCAGTGCTTGCAATACTGATTGCACCAGAATCGGAGTTTGTATATTCAGCGGTGAGAGATGTTGGTGTTGTATCACCCTTCACACCACTGATAGCCACAGTATTAAGATTAGAGTGCATACCATGGTTTTTATGATTAACCTTGATGTGCAATCCATCTTCGGCAAGAGTTGCCAGTTCAAAATCATCAACTGAGATATTTCCACCAGCAACAGCAACCATTGTAGTGATTCCTGTTGATGGACTTACATATTGAAGTGGTTTAGCAGCGTTGATTTCAAACTCACCTTGAATATTATCAATGACAAGTTCATTGATTCCTGTTACATTACCAAGAGACAGTTGAAGATTTCTTCCCAACTGATCATTACCAAAGTTACCAACAGTGAATACATCACCAACCTGATAACCAGATCCACCCTGATTTACTGTTGCAGCAATAGCAACACCATTAGTTGCTCCTTGAGCACCAATTGTGATATCAGCGGTAGCATTTCTACCAGTACCACTAAATGTGATCAGAGGTACGTTGCTAAATGTGAATTGATTTCCATCCGATGGGGTGTAACCAATACCAGCATTTGTAATTGTGAGATCTCCTGTTGCAGATCCACCAGCACCAACATAGTCACCACTTACATTTGCATCTTTCTGAACAATCGTATTACCGATTACAAATGCGCTTGTATCAATAATATCGTTAGCGGTAACAATTACACGCTTAGATTCAAACTCAAGAGCATCTTTTTGCAGATTTGCAATTTGGTTGTTGCCTCTACCAAGTTCTGGGTTAAAGAAGGATACAGTTGCAGTCTCGTCAAATCCTGCAGTATAAAGATTAAACTTAAGGTCTTCATACTGAGATGCAGTCCAAGTAGAACTATTTTGAGACTTGAACAGAGATCCAAGATGTGGTTGTGCAGATACAACAACCTGTCTAGATTCTGCTTGTAGCAATGTACTAATATCAACTTCACCCATCCTGGAAATCCAGGCAGTGTACTCGTTAGAGGTTGACTTAAGAACAAGACAGTGTTCACATCCACCAGGCAGATAGACTGGCGATGGGAATACGACAGTTGTTGGAATAGTCGCATCAAAACTTTCTTCTACGTCAGCAGGATCGATGATGGCCTGACCGAATGGATAGATTTCGGCAGAAGGATATCCATTAACCATTGGTCTCAATTGAACCACGAGTGGTATCACGGGATCTTTGGTTCTAAGGAATACTTCTACTTCCGTTACAAACGCTCCAGGATCATCTACGATCCTGAAAGACTGTGCTAACGGATCATCATCATCATCCCACACTGGCGCTGGCCGCGGCGGACGTGGCCTTGGACGTGGTGGTCGTGGTGGTCGTGGTGGTCGTGGTGGCCTTACAGGTGGCCTTGGAGTTGGACGTGGCCTTGGACGAGGCGGCGGTGTAGGCGGAGTCCTCGGTGGCGTCGGCGGTGGAGGCGATGGAGGTGCCGATGGCCTTGGCCTTGGTGGCGGTGGTGGCGGTGGTGGCGGCGGCGGAGGCGGCGGTAGCACCGTGACATTTGTTGTACTACTATTTCTTACTTGTGTAGTTACCTGTACGTCAGTTGCAGGTCTGGATTCAGATGCAGTTCTTCTTTCAAATCTTGGTTTTCTGGTTGATCTGATAGTCTCTTGAGCACTGTTAAGAGTACCAGATGCAAAGTAAGGTTCTTCGCCACTAGTATCAGTAAGACCACCAAGGGTGCTGTTAACAGAGTTACTAGTAAGTCTGAAGACTTTTGTACCAATTTCAAATGTAGGATTGGTTGGATTATTTGGATTAGGGATGAAGAATGTACCAATAACTGTTCCAACATGGTCAGTTACTAATTTAACTTCAGTGACTTCTGCTTCACCATTAGCACCTCTAAGGCGCATACCAGATCTAATCCAACCAGTGTAAAGTGACTGATTACTCTCTGACAGAGTTCTAGTATCAACGTTAAGAATGATAGAAGAACTGGAGTAACTTTCTGGTATCGTATAGTTTTCATCATAAGGACTGGTCGTGAATATGTCCGTTGGTGCATTAATTGGACCGTACTTATGATTAGACTGAGCAACTCTAAATGAAATCGTTGGAGATGCTCCACCGACAGTAGGAGTTGAACTGGTTGGCATAGTACCAGAAACAACTTCACCAACAGAGAAAGATCCACTGATCATTCTGATTTCGATCAGTTTTGGAACAACGAAGTTGTTTACGTTGATACCATCAAAGAATCCATAAACTCTAGTTCTTGGTTTGAACTTTCTACCAGTAAATTGAACATTACGTGATCTCATAAATGCGATCACATCAGAACTTACGATTCTATCGCCTTCATTAAGAACTTCGGTCTGCTCGGAAACTCTAAGTCTCGCACCAGCTCTGTTCGACGTACCAGTTCTAGTGGTTGTAGTTGTAGTTGTAGTTTGGAAACTATTTGTGGTAGTAATTCTTCGACCACTTTGACTACTACTGCTACCAGTTTGAACTGTTCTAGATGAAGATGTAGATGAACTACCAGTCCATGTTGTTGCCCAAGCACCCCAGCGAACAGGACCTAAACCAGTCTGAGCGTCATATCCTGCAAACTCAAGTTGAAGTCTAGTTTGAGTATAGTCGTCAACTTCAATTCTTTGAGGTGCTAGTCTTACCTGATCAATCCAAATATCGGATGATGGGAATAATTCAATATCACCAGTATAAGTTTTGACCAAGAATGGAGTTACGTTTTCAACTCTAGTTGCAAATGGGTTTTGAATTTCTAAACCATCAATATAGTCAATGGTAATCAGTTGTCCAGTTCTCTTATAGTTGGAACCAACAATATCAGTTACAAATTCAGGACTTACATTTGGATTTGCAGTTGTTCCAATACCAATCAAAGATCTAGAACCAATCAGCATATCAACTTCAGTTGTGAAGTGAGATGGTCTCAGTTCCTGATTAACTGGGTCAATAGCGTTAGTAATAGTACCAGCTTTATACTGATTTACTGTTGTTGTAAAGTTATCAACAAAAATACCCGACTTGAATCTTGTCAGTCCAGTATCATCTGTTATAGTCAGTGCTTCTGTTTTGGATTCAAGCAGTGAAAGAGCAGTATAATACTCAAGATCCTTAATTCTATCTTCCAGAAGTGCAATGTCTTGCATTCTGTATCTCTTGTGTGATTTCAAAGAGATACTTACATTTTCTGCATTGCAGATATATGGTGGAAGATTAACAGTTGCAACTTCTAATGAATCATCAACTGCTATAGGTGGAAGAGGAGATTCACTAGGAACACCTTTAATTAATTGGAATCCACCATCAATGTTAAAGTAGATCTTATCGATTCTTGGAAGATAATGACCATAGGTAATGAGAATATCTTCGTCTGACGCTAAGATGTTCTTAGCGGAGTTTGTGCCATCAGAGAACTCTCTTGAATTGAACTCAAATGGTGAGTGATTAGTCGAATTTGGATCAAACTGTCTTACTCTTGGTCTAATGTCAATAACATCAGACAGTCTAGTTTCATTTTTAAGTAGTGGGAGATCACAATAGTCAAACTGATCATAAGAAGATACAGTTGTCAGATCACCCTCAGTAGAGTCACTATATTCTGCAGATTCAAATATGATTCTTAACTGTCTTCTAGGTGCTTTAGAATTTGGCTTCCTAATAAGTCTAGAATAATCAACAATAGTTTCTCTATGACCAGAATCTAATGTAAATCTGTTAATAATATTTTCATCACCCTCATCAAAGTCATTAATTGTACCAGTAATACCAGTTGTCTCGGAAAGAACTGTCTCTCCAATTTCAAAACGAAGATCATTAAGATATACTAGATTTACTGCAGAAGAACTAGGTCTTTCAACAAAGAGACCAATAGCTCCACTCTTTTGACCAACAATCTCTTCACCAATAACAAAGTCTTCTGTTTTACCAGTTGGACCATTTAGATTGAATAGTGTGATTGATGGTAAAGTTGGCGCATCAGTATCGTCAGATTCAAATACACCATAAATTTTAATTACATCTGGTTCAAGTAAACAAATGTCCCTATCTTGAACTCTGAGACCATAACCAAAGGCACCATGAGTAAGTCCATCATTTAAAGTCGTAGATCCAATGCCAGAAGAAGCGAGTTTGGACTTATTGACAATAATTGAATTGGTCTTGATGGAGTTTTTGACCTTGTTTGATACGTTGGTCTTTTTGAGAGTTGCAATTAAACGACCAGAACCACTGGACTTGAGACCAAAAATTCTTAACTCTCTTCCACCGTTAGTATATCTAAACTTATCTGCAGTTAATTCTTCAAATGCACCATTGGAATCAAGTAAAACATAACGCTCTTCATCATAAGCAAGGAAAGTCTCATTCTCTCCTGCTTGAATTGTATTAGTTGCGTTAGCAGTGATTGTTACATTAAACTCCTTCTTAATAGTAATTGTAGATTTTGTGAGATCTACTGAGGAGACGAATTCCTTCGGCAGAGGAGTGTATAGAGTATTGTCGGTTGACGATTGGAATCTTGAACCGAGGATTTGAAAGTCCGAGGGACTAATGCTTGAGGTTGGCAGACCGCCGTCATTAATAAATGGTACTGTAGTAACCCCAGAAATAACAAGATTATTAGGGTCAGGAATACTGTCAACTTTTGCATAAGTTCTAACCGAAGTGCTTCCAAGAAGACTATTTGTAAATGATACTAAGTCTCCAACTTTTACAAGGTTTGTAAATATCTGATCTGAAGAGGTTACTGTAGAGATACCAGGAGCAGATCCAGACTTAGGTGATACAGTAATACCACTATAATTCAGTTTAGCATACTGCTTGACATCGGAGTTGAATGTTTGTCCAGCACCAACACTACTAAACAGAGATTTTACATCTGCAACGCTGTATGCAGTAACATTTGTGGAGATTCTACCGTCATCAATTCCATTGAATATAAGTTTTTCTCCTACTAAGAAAGTACCCTTAGTTCCATAAGCGGTTACAATACCAGCATTAGAATCATATCTTAAGTGACCCGTAGCACCACTAGATTTACCTTGAATATATGTTGGTACACTTAATGTAGTAGTCTCATTAAGATTGATTTCGGTATATGGTTGAATATCATATAGTGTAATATCCCACTCATTTAAATCACTTGCTGCTGAAGAGTATGATCCTGACTCTAATGCATAATCATATACACGAGCAAGACCAATCTCTTTACCAGCAGGGACTGTGCTTGTTATACCAATTCTAGAATCTCTAAGACTAATATTAGAAGAGGTGCTAAATCCAATTCTAGGGGCACCGTGAGTTCTATTAAGGGTTAGTGTTGGACCAGTAAAGTAATTAACTGCCTGATCTTTTAATGTTTTGACAGTTCTTGTCTTTTCAAAGTCAAGATAAGTATTGGTTTGAGCGTCTATCTCATAACCACGAATGAATGCCTTACCTGGAGAGATCTTATACGTTCCAAGATCGGGATTGGGAATATTGTTATTATATGTTAACTGGTCTCTTAAGAATACGCCGTTATTGCCTTTGCGGTCATCAAGAGATTCTCTAGCATGAATAGAGAATGGTTTTACATAGTAGTTGCCTGCTTGGTCGTATGTTCTTCTTGCAAGCTCATCTCCAAGTTCATCATATTGTGTTCTAGACTGAATATGCTCTAAATGACCATCTCTAATCAGCATCAACTGAATAAAGTTTTCATTTTTATCAGACTCTAGTGGTCTTTTTGAGAGAACGGCACTAATTTTGAGTCTATCTGCACCTGGTGCAGCATAGTTATTAAATCCTTTTGCGTTATCAGTTAGGGTATTGTCTTGACCCGAAGATACAATTTCTTCATAGATTTCAAGACCAACTCTATATGATGGTGCATCATTATGTGCATCAAGAATAAGAGTTTGAGTGGGAACTTTTACAAATGTTCCTCTAATAAAATATACACCTTCACTCAAAAATACTGCAGAACCAATTGATGTTGAATTGATTGGTGCAGTATTTGCAAATCCTTGTCCCGCTTGAAAGTTGACGAGTTCGCTGGAGATATTATCTTCTACGATAAGAGTCTCATCATCATCGAATACCGATTTACCGTCAACACCAGAACCATTGTAACTTACAAAGAGAGTATAATATCCACGTTCAGAGTAGGCAGTTGATTCGTGGAAGATAACCTTTGCAGTTACGTTAGACTGTTCACCTCTAATTTGAAAGTTTACTAACTCATCTGCATATTCTCTAAGGGGAATACCCAGATATTCTGGTTCAATTTCAACAGCAAAAATTTTATTATTGTAATTTACTTGACCAGGTATTACAATAGAACCTTCTTTAAATAAATGAGTTCCTACCTGTTCAACCTGATCCTGGAGAATAGCTTGAAGTGACGTTAACTCCCTTGCTTGAACAGGTAGACCAGGCTTGAATAGTACTCTGTAGTAATTCTTATCTGGATCAAAGTCGTCAAAATAAGGAGATACGTTGAGATTAGTTTCTTGTGGCATAATCCTTTAAAATTGCAAAATAACTTTGATATCTTCTCTTTGGTTTACTGATCTGGTAATAGATGGTCTATTATCCACATACAGTATCGTTCCAGAGTACTTTTGTGCTTCTGGAGATGCTACCCCTGCAATATACGTTTGACCCAGGTAGTATGTCCTATTATTTATGATAGTGCTGATACCTGGATTGGTGTCGGTTCCGAATCCTTCATCAATGAATAACTCCTTACTTCCACCGACAATCTTCAAAGATCCACCATTAAGTATTGTAGAAGTAAACAGGTTTTGGGAGTATCCAAACTCTGGATTATTGTTTTGAGTTCCATCAGTATTAAATCCAACAAGAGATCTATCTTGCCAGTATCTTAATACTCCAGTTTGTGCATTATATGATATAACTCTACCAACAGCAGTAACACCAGTACCAACTGTTTGCTTAATAACAGTATTCGGTTCAAATGTAGTTGACTTAAAGTCATCCTGATTAGGTGCTTGACCTTTGAGTACAAGACCATACAGAGCACTTGCTCTATCATCAGTTAGAATTGTATTAGAGTTAAATCCCTTTGGATTTTCTACAATACCAATCCTAGCGACAGTTGCTCCAGTAACAAAGTCGGGATTTTGCTCATCATTCTCAATTCTAGAGTAAATCAGAACATTAGTAGAACCTAGTTCAGCGTAAACATCTGAACCATGACCACCTGGAGGCGGAATGACTACATCAAAAATTGGACTTGTAGAACCAGTCGGAACATTACCACCAACTAAATCAATACTTCCATAAGTATATCCACTACCACCATTTGACACTGTAATTGATTCTACTTTTGAATCATTATTGACAACGATAGTACATTCTGCACCTGTACCATCACCCCTAATTGGAACTCTAGAGTAAGTTACGTTTGGTGGTCCAACAAGGAATCCTCTATTTTTTACAGTAACAATTTTCAATTGTCCACTTGTAGTGGCATTATTTCTAACCGTTTGATAATCTGCGTTTGTTTCCCAGTCAACTGGAAGAGGAATAAAATTCAGAGAGTCAAATTTGATAACATCACTAGGACTAATTGTATAGAGATACTTCCAGACATATCCATCACCACTAGTACCAGCAGCTCTTGGTTCTAGATCAGTAAAAAGTGGTTCATCCAGAGATGGTTTGCCGTTGGGGTTTTCTGGATCGATTCCATTATTCAGGCAAATATAGACTCGGAATTCGCTATTTACAACATAAAAGTTTGAGGCATACAGACTTGTCTTGTTTGATGGTTTAGACAAGTTATTGCGATTTACATCATGACGATACATGTCATAGATGGTTGCAGATGCCCACTGAATCTTCCTGATAACGGGACGAACATCATCGGCAGAAATTTTCTTCAATGCCACCATCGTATCCCAATAACTATTGGAATCATCAAAGCAGTCTCTAGGAGCAGGAGGAGAAGTGTCCCATGAAGAAGCAACTTCAGTAGCATTAGGGAGACCGATAAACGTGTAGTACGATCTATTGGCGTCCCTAATCTTCTCAATAAAATTCCTAGCGTTATTAACTCTCAATAAGTCAGTTATAATTGCTGCCATTTTTGGAAGATACTTTTTCTATGATCTATTTATCAGGAAATATAACCAATATATTTGAGAGGATTTTTGCGCCTCAATAGTGGATTAGTTCCGATACCTGCTTGTAGTGCTCCATTATTAATAGTCCAGTTTACAGGTTGAGTCCTAACAGGTAGACCAACTTTACCCCATGTGTAGTATCCATAGAGTGATGTTGTAGCAACACCCACCACATTATTTGATCCAGCACTCTGTACAGTAACAACAACTGAAGTTACTGTTGTTCCAAAACCAACAGTGGTTCCAAGTCCGTTCAGACCCGCAGGAATTACAGATTGCTTCGTATAATAATCAATACATTCATATGTCATATCTCCATGAAGTGTAGAGATACCGATTACAGATCCATCTGCACTAAATGAGGTTTGACCAGCACTTACGAAATTGGTTCTTGTTAGATTAAACAAATCACCAGTTGTAATTCCAGGAAGTGTAATGCCTGCTCCACGTCTTATCTCAGAATCCATAGGAATATACAAGTCAAAGACAACACCAAGACTGGTTCCTGCTCCAACAGTGGTTGTTCCAACACCAACAACTAATCCATAATCACCCTCATAAGTTACGAACGAACACTCTTCACTACGTCTACGGGGTGGTGCGATTAGAACTTGTGGTGGTGCAATGTTTGCTACAGTAAACTTGATTGGACTTGACAGAGCAAATCCTCTAGTAGTTGTAGCAAGTCCAACATTATCGTATGTATCGACAAATAACTTATCGCCAACTTGATAATCTTTACCACCTTCAGTGATAACAATAGAAGCAACCTCAAAGTTCAGAGTATTTATTTCGAGGTCAGCAACAGCACCAACACCAATTCCAGTATCAGTTTTTAGTCTTGCACCTCTGAATACATTGTTATCTGTATTGATTGGTGGGAATCCACTTCCTTGAGAATTGACTGATATGGAAGTTAGTGGACCATAGTAGTAGTTTGTTCCTCCAGATCCAACAGATACTGAAGTTAAACTACTACCAGCACTGACAACTGCAGTAGCAGTTGCTTGAGTACCGTCATCATATGGGGAAGCAATAGTGACTATCGGAGCAGTGGTATATCCATATCCTGGGTTTGTCAGGATCACATTTGCAATAGTTCCTGCAGCACCAATAACTGCCCTTGCAGTTGCAGGTTCTACTCTGTCTTGAGATATGATCTCAATTTGAGTTCTTTCATTTGCTGCTATACCCTCAAATGGGTTATCAAATAGAGGTCTGACATCGTAGACATATACTTCGCTTCTTGCAATACCAGGACTACTGATAATATTGGTGGTTGGATTGATTACTGGTTCATAATAAACCCTATCCTTACCAATAAACACGTTATCAATAATTTTGTCAACTGCTTGCTTAGACCAAGAAATGGGTCTTTCAAAGAGTTCATTCAGAGTTACACCCTGACCAGCATAGTTATTTGTAATAATTTTATCTGCTGCCTTGATGTCCATTACAAGTCTACGATCTTGCGTAAACGTAGTGTCTTGGTTACTATAAAGTTGAACCTCGTCACCAACTTCAACCGTAGGAAGAACATCAACAGTACGAACGTCAATTGTCTGAGTTCCTGTGTACATGAAGATTTTTGCTTTATCACCTTCTGTTGTGAATCCAGCAAGACCACCTTTGGGTGCTTCTGTAAATCTGATTGTACTACCACCAGTGAACTGATAACCTTCTCCAGGAGTCTGCAGAATGTCATTAACAAAGACAAGCAAGTTGGATTGGAGATTAATACCCGAGTTTGCTTTAGCAAAGAACGAGATGCTATCTCCATTCACCGACAGTGGGAAGAGTCTTCTCTCACCGTTAAAGAACTGCTCAATCTCATCAAGAACAATAAACTCTCCAACATTCCATCCAGAGAATTTGGACTGGAACACTCTATCAACTTCAAGTTCAAACTGAGAGTATGATCCAACACCAACAAATTGATGCTGATACTGAAGACTTGCTGGAGATGGTCCAGCAAATACTGTGATACTATTAGCAGTATGTGATGTAATGCCTACTGTCTTTCCGTGGATGTTTACATCCTTAAACTCTCTTGGATAAGCTTCAATTCTGCTGAATCCGTCGAGGGAACACTTGAACAGCAGGGATTCATTAGCAAGTCTAATGCCTTGCCCTGTTACAAGGTTATGAGTTCCAATAGTCAATACAGACAATCCAGTTGCAGGATCATATGTTGCATTATGTACTGGATATCTGACTTCTGTAGATACGCCAACATTGAGCGTAATTGTTGTTGAAGTTACCCCATCAATATTGATAGCAGTATCATAGAATGGGTCACTTGGTCGTGGATAACTTTGCGGAGTTGCATGATTATCACTTGCACAAGTAAATGTCAACGATCCATTAGCAATCTTAATACTGGTTCCTGTAGTCAGTGAGTGGGAACCGATAGTTAGTTGCAGTATACCTGTAGATGGAGTGTAAGTTGCGTCAGTAACATCATGATTTACGATAGGTGACGCACCTACGTTTATAGTAAAGGTATCTGTAGTTGTTGCCGAGATGGCAAGCGTTGCTCCAGATGCGGGGTCAGATGCTCTAGGATATGTCTTGGATGATGAGTTACCATCCATTGCACAACTAAAGGTCAGTGCATTATCAGCAATAGAAATTGTATTTGCTGTTGATAATCCATGCCCAGCAGATGTTATAACCATGTCACCAGTTGCTGCAGTATATACTGCATCCGTAACTGGGTTTGGTAAATTACCCAAATTACTTGTAACACCATTCGCAACAGCTTGTACGAATGTGTGTAGATAATTACCACCAGACTGAACTGCGTTAGCTGCTGTGCCACCTACGTAAATATGTTCATATTCACCACCAGCAATAACAGGAAGGATTGCATTTGATGTCTTAGATGCAAAAGTTTGAATGCCAGTAGTTCCACCAATTGCAACAGTTAACTTCTCACCAGATCCATATCCATATCCAAAGTTCTTAACTTCAAAGTTAAGAATTGTACTATCTTTACTTGGTACTAAACTTACAGTCGCTTCTGTTCCAAATCCACTTGATCCATCTGCATAGAGAAGTGGAACATTATCGAGAGGCAGTGGTTCATCTATAATGACATCAAGAGGCATTCTTACCTCACCACATCTCTTATAGAAATGAGTATAGGGGGAGATTCCAGAGTCAATGATAAAGGAGAAGTCATCGACAATCTTAATAACTGTTGTTCCACCAAAAGCAGCATCTTGTCCAGATGGAGAATTATTGGATACTCTAGGAGCAAGAATAATTTCTTCAACAATACCACCAGAAGTGTAGAAGGATTCTGCTGTACTTACGCCAACATTTATTTCAAATTCATCAATGCTATTAATTCTTGTAACTGGTGTTCCACAGTAAGATGGATCACTAACTCTTGGGTGAGTAAGGATACCAACACCGCCGTCATATGAACATGTAAATGCAAGTCCAGTCAATGCAACATCAGTACCAACCTTTAACTTATGACCAAAGGTTAAAGTTCCTCCACTTACATAAGTATGAGGTATAGTTGATATGCCAGCATTGAAGGTTATTTGATTCCAGTTTGGTGAAGAGATAGACGTAAATGTATCACCAAGAGGAGAGTTTTGCAGATTACCTGGGAAGATATCTGTTGTAATACCAACTTGTAAAACTCCACCAGACACATAAGAATGTGAAATTGTTGATGGTCCAACATTTACAGTAAATGAAGTTGTTGTGCCAACAGTTACAACTTTAAAGAAGTATCCTTGAGATCCATCTGGGAACTTGGTTGTTGTAAGACCTGCGGTTACCTGACCAGCGTCATTTTCAACATAAGTATGTGGAATTGTGGACACACCCACATTTAATTCAAATCTAGATGCGTCTACTACATTTGATACTCTGAAAGTATTACCCTGAGTACCATCTGGGAAGATGCTAGTAGTAACACCAGAACCTCCAGGACAAGAGAATTCAAGATTGTCAAGTCTAACATCACTACCAATTCCTATAATGCCAGTAATAGGAGTAGAAGTAGTAACTGTAGACAGACCAGTAACATTGTCATAGATGAACTGTGTGATAGTAAATGTCTGACCATAACCTGTAGGACCTCCAACGTTACAACTAAAGATGAGTTCTCTCATCTTGAAATCATCGCCATTACTTAATCCATGATCACCGTCTACGGTAATCTCAGCAATACCATTAGAATTATTGTATACAAAATTGGTAACTGCAAATGTCTGACCGTATCCGACACAGGTCATTGCAATACCAGCAAGACTGAAGCTTCTTCCAATAGCAGTCATTGGAACAATCTTCATTGGTTCAACTGTTGTTACAGTTGTAATTCCAGTAGTATTATCATATATGAAGTCACTTACTGTAAATGTAGTTACTCCTGTAGTAACTGTCATTATACCAGTAGTAGTGTCATATAGAGCATTGGTAACATCTACTGGAGGATAGTAATCACAAGTAAATGCTGCACCAACAACTTCAATTTCTTGTCCAAGACCCAAATTATGTGGAGTAGAAGTTGTAACTGTTGTCACGCCCGTTATGGAACTATAACCAATATTAGATACCTCTCTAGGGGCATAAAATACCTGAGGATTTGTAATTGCAACACCAACAACATGACCATCAACAACAGTAGCGATACCAATATTAGTAATATTTGCTACTCCAAGACTGAATGTCTGAATTCCTACAGATACATTTTGAATACCAGATCTATAACCAGATCCAGTATTTCCTATAGAAATGTTCGTGACACTACCAGCTGCTGATACTAATGCAGTTCCTCCAGCACCAACTAAAGGTTGGAATCCATATCCATCTTTAGATGCAACACTAACAATAACTCCACCCTTAGGAACATTGTTTACATTAATATCACCATGATTTGATGGATCAGAAACTTGAGCATTAAAACCAAGTTGTAGTGCTCCACCACCCGCTTCTAACTTATAATCACCTTCAATGTTAGTAAGAACATTACCAAGTCTTTGTGGTCCTTGGAATATGTCATCAATCAGAATAATTGTATTCTGAGAAGTAATATTATCAATGTCATTTCCTTCATACTTCAAAGTAAAGGAAGTATTAATTCCATTAAATTGATTTGAGATATCATCATAAATGAAGTTATTGTCATATGCTGGTAAGAAACTTGTGGTAAATGCCTGAGTAAGAGCAGATCTCAAGAAGATACGACCACTGAATCTAGAACTAGTGGTTAACCCAGTATAGTCTGCTTCACCAGCATTTTGTGCAGTAGTTCCTAAACCTACTGGAAGATCTCCCCATGGTCCTTCAATAAAGTGAAGACTATTACGAACAACAGCATAGTTACCTGCCTGCTTCACCATAACAGTATTATTGTTATGAGTAGCTTCAGTGGATCCCATCCACGCTCTTCTAACAGTGAGTGTGTTAGTGATGTCATCAGATGCAGCAACTAACATTACCTCATCATTTACTCTAATAATATCTCCACCAAAGATTGAAGTAATACCAGCAACATTAATGACAGTAGATCCAATACCAACGTTTGCACTCAACGCAGTTGTTACTGCAGTTCCAACCATTGGAGACTGAATTGTTCCATTAACGGTAATGAGAAGTCTGTTATTTGGTTCAATTGCTCTAAAGATGTGAGTAGAACCGATACCAACACCAGTCAATCCAACACCAATTGGATTAAACAGAAGTGCATTAGTTGCAGAAATTGCAACTCTAACTTTTTGATTATCTTGCTTGATAATGTAGAATTGAGATGGCAGTAAAGTTGTAGTTCCTATACCAACACCAAAGTCAGTTTCTTGAATTTGAATGGAATTTGCTGGATTATTTCCTGGTGGAACATACTCAATAAGTTCACCACTTACAAAATAATGATTTGTAACATCAATCGAACCCTCTCCAACAGAGATTCGGTTAGGATCACTACCATTGAACTCAATTTCAAAAATTGGATTATTATCAGTAAATAACTCAAATCCTCTGTTTTCACCATTGAATTGATCACTAAAATCATCAATGGTTAGAACTCTGTTACCAATAAATTCTTGATATTTTGCAAGGAATGGTAAGTTGAACAGAATTTCATTAGATACTAATTTGCCACTAACTTCAATACTCTTTTCTCTCGCAATATCAAAGTCTTTAACAGTATTGACATCAACAATATTCGTCAAGTCAGAAATTGCAATAACAGTGTTTAAATCCTGAGCTGTTTGAATTCCAGAAATAGTTGGATCATAAGAATCTATGACCAACTCACTAAATTTCTTAAATCCAGCAGTGTGGTTAAGATTACTTACAATTGGATTCCAATCTTCATAAGAGATGGTTGATCTAACAGAATATGAGAAATACTGATAGTAATCATTATCATGCATTCTTTGGAAGAACTGATTCAACTTACCAGTATTCTTTAACCAACCTTTTCTGGTAATACTGTTAGATTCAATTTTATACTTAGAACTAATACCATCAACAGAGGAGATCAGACCCTTATTCTGAGAAGATTGTCCAATAATAAGATCATCAATCTTAAATGGTATCTTTGATCTTACTCTTAAATATTCATTTCTAAGATCGTAAGATTGAACAATACCAACATTATCATCTTGAGAGACGATAATTTCTCCAACTCTGAATGAATCTTTCTCAAGAGTAATATCAAATTGTGGGAAGTATGACTCTGGAGTTACTGTTCCAAAGGAATCAAAACTATCAAAATTGCCTGGTTCCTCTCCAGGTTTGAGTTCATCTGCCAAACTATACTTAATTGTTGGATTATCTCCAAGTAAATCTGGATCTACTGCTGTTAACTTGAATAAAGTATATCCATAATCAGCAGAATTATATCCTTTTGCTTTTAGTACAGTAGTATCTGTGTTAGTGTTCTCAACAATTACCTTATCCCCTACCTTGAACGGATAGTCAGCAGCACTTGAGAATGTAACAGCAAATCCAATTGTAACCTCTTTTGTTCCACTATCATAGTTAATATCTTGAATTCTTACTCCATTTGGATTATTGACAGGAAGAATTTTTGGAGTAACATTATAAAGACCTGTTGTATTTCTTACAATCGTTACTTCAGTATCACCGATATTATAGTCAAGAGATACTTCACTATTAACTCTTCCAGTAAAACCATCAAGAACGATTAGTTGTGGTGGAATAAAATAATTAACTCCTGGATTTGCTATCTTAATATTATCAAACTTGGATAGAGGTTCGATCTTATATGTGTATGGGAATTGTGCAATTGGGCGTAGAGTCTTATCTGGTGGATAGTCAAATCCAATATCCGTTAAAACAAGAGAATTAACTTTACCCAAGCTAGTACTTTCAGGTAGGAAAATTGCTCCAGTTCCACCAGCACTAACAATTTTGCTTACATTGGGAAGAGATCTAAATCCACGTCCAATAGAATCTAATTTAACGCTTTCGACAGGTCCAACAGCGTTAAGAGATGTTGTAGTATACTTAATGTTTGCTTCATTAGATGGATAATTACCTCTCTCTGGAGTTTCTGTGAGAGTGTAATTGAAGGTATTTGTAGTTACGCCAGTTATGGGCGTGCTTAAATTAAATCCACTACCAGTAATTGTTAATTTATTGGAGTTTCTAATGTTGAAGTTATCAACAATAATACCTAATTTATCTTCAGATGCACCATTATACTGAATAGGTGTTAAGTTATAGAATAGATTTGTTGGAACAGAATCACTAATAATTAACTCTAACTTTGCTCCTGGTTCGCCAATAATACCAGATGTTTTGACACTAAATTCATTTGATGCTACGGGTTGTATTCCAAGGAAGTCAAAACTTTGTAGTACTCTTTCTCCATAGAAGAACTCATCTGTTAATTCTTCATTAGAGTATAAGAAGAAATTAAATGCTGGCAGAGAATTTGCCGTAAGTGTCTGATCAGATAAGTCAAAGACTAATGTAGAATCTCTAACACCAAATATCTCTGGATTGATTGGACTAATCTTACCAAAGGATTGAGTTTCAATATTAACTATTTCAACATCTTCATTTGATGAGATTACTTCATAGTAGAAATTAGATAAACAAATCGTATTATCATCTAATTTAATTACATAGTAAATTCTAGAGTTATCTAAACCTTGTGGTGGAGAAGAAGAGTTGAAAATTACTTTTTCACCATTTCTTAGTCTATGGTTTGGAAGAGTGATACTATTCCTTTCAATGTTGATATCAGAATCAATAAACTCTCTTGGATCAACAACCATGCGACGGTTAATATCATCATAGATGATTTTTATAGATGTCTGTATACCAGATACCACATCTACAACTACATTATCACCATCAGATAACTGGTGAGAAACTTTTGTTGTAACAGTTGCAGTTTTCTTATATACATCACCAACAATAGTCAGAGGTTGATTAGTAGTGAAGCTATGAATCTCTCCTCCACCATAATTGGTAAGACCATACAACTTCAGTGGTTCAGTTCCTACTCCAACAAATGTACCAGTGGAACCTAAACCAACCTTCATTGTTGAAATTCCAATGAAGTCTTTATCAAATGCAGCAATGTACAGTTTATCGTCGTTCTCTAATGGGAATATAGTTGAAGCGATACTTACGCTAACACCAGTTCCACCAGCACCAACATTATATGTTAAGAGTTGATTGGTATCAAATCCATGATTGGGAAGATAGAATGAATTTAATCTTGGGGTGATCAGGGGTTCTTGTGTAATACTAGGGTTGCTAAGATAAAGAAGTCCAACTTTATTATCAGCCCTAACAACAGCAGTTCCCTGTGTACTATAGTAAGTACTGGTTAAAACTCCCTCTTCTATTTGGGCACCCCACACATAGAATACTGGAGCACTATTTAAAGTAAGGTTCTCTGTACCAAGAGTACCAATCTTTAATCTATGTTGACCAGCATTCGTAAATGCTCCCATAGAGAATCTTTGCCACTTAGTTGTTAAAGTAACTTTTTGACTATGGAATGTGAGACCATCTTCAAGAATAATATAAACTTCTTCACCACCAGTATTGCCTCTTAAGAACACAGATACTGAGTAATCAGATACAGATAATCCTACAGATTCATACTGAATTCCAAAAGCATCCGAATTACCTGTTGTTCCACCCAATGATACCCTAGCTGCTTCTGAAGTGCCATCAGGGGCGTTTGAGTTGTAGTACAGGACACTTCCAGTACCAATGCCTGCAGTGTAGGAATTCCATTGAGTGCCAATACCACCAGCAGGAATGGGATCAGAATAAAGTAATAGATTCTCTGAAGATATAATTACAGATTCTCTAGGATCAAAATAATATGTCTTATCTAACTTATATTCTGTTGCTGTTGAGAATCCAGTAGTTACTGTTAATTTTCTAGTCTGCTCAAGTAACTCAGTACCAGTAATATGTGCAGAACTAGTATTATTAATTGCTCTCTGAACACGTATTCTTCCATCTGCGATAAAAACATTCAATACTTTAACTAACTCACCGTTAATCAAGTAAAGATCATTTGTTGATAATGTTGGGAACGTTAAGTTGCCAGATACGTTAAAATAGGTGACAATTCCAGAGGATGCAGCATTACCAATACTATTTGAAAGCACTAAAGTATTCGTGCTTATGCCAATAGGATATGTGCTTCCGAATTTTGTCGATAAGATATTAAGATTCTGTATAGACACCATATCACCAGATTTGTATCCGTGAGATGTGCTACCAAAACCAACAAATCTACCATCACCCTTGAAAGGTGTGAATTGGACATTATCCAAGATAGATTCATTATATGTAATATTATCTACTTGTTTACCACCAAGTTCAACAATTCTTGCATATGCTCCAGCACCACTAGTCCCTGCGTTGTCAAAGAAAATTTGGTCAGAGAGAGAATAGTTATCTCCTGGAGACACAATTATCAAATCATTTACTTGACCAGCAGTTGTATCTTCAATCTCAGTAAAACCTTCAGAAAAATCGTCTGGTTGTAAGAATCCAGCATACTTGGTGTACTTGTTTAGTAGACCTAAATGACCAGTATATCTAACCCAACCACTTTCATTAATATTGTAAAATAGAGTGTTTGATAATCTATCAAAATTGTAAGCTATTGGTTTTGATTTGTACGAATTACCAATGATATATGGGAATAGGGGTTTCCTAAATCCATTTAAAGGACCATCAGCTTCTGGAGTAGAGTTTATAGTTGCAAAATATGCATAAACACCATCTGGAAATTCTGGAGTTTTGCAATATCTACCATTATGAATATCTAAATCACCATTACCAACAAAAACGTAATCTTCTAAAAATATTCCTGATGGGAACTGCGATGTTGTTGGTCTGTCAGGATTTAACTCTAAACCATAACTAGTCTGAATGCGCTTAATTGCTCCACCTTCTTTATCTGCATATCCATATGGACCATAAATTGGGTGTCCATCATACGCCCAACCAATAATAGGTGAGTGGAATAATACTGAATCCGTATCATTTTCAATATCATCCCTGTAGATGGTATTACCATCTAAGTCAATAGAGGTTGCCAGTACTTTCCTTCTAAACTCTCTGCCAGCAAATCCATGAACATACTGAAGTCCCTTCTCTCTTGTAAGGGCAGGGGTGAGAATACCATCATCAGGACCTAATTTATTAGACTGAATAATTCTTTCAACCGCATTTATAGTCCAATTTTTAATTTTTGCTCTAAATTGCGCTCCAGATCCAGATGGAACTACTTGTATAGCTGTAGTTACTTGTTCATATCCAAAACCACCATCAATAATAATAATTTCCTCAATTTTTCCATCCTTGATAATAGGAGTCAAAATTGCACCAGTTCCAGCTCCGAGGATTCTAATTTCTGGAGGGGAGTTGTAACCAG
>MDTD01201636.1_pt1 | contig 57711 bp, 90 predicted proteins | sample 811221 | NCBI WGS metagenome assembly MDTD01 (sample SAMN05326646, study PRJNA326480) | marine metagenome | isolation source: seawater | place: Pacific Ocean: South West | collected 2011
AGGTAATCTAGGTCCATGCGGTCCTCAAGGAGCACAAGGTAATCTAGGAGCTTGCGGCCCTCAAGGTAAACAAGGTCAATGTGGTCCATTAGGTTCATGCGGACCTCAAGGTACTCGTGGTAATCCCGGAAGAACCACTAGCCTACAAAAACACAACAACACTAGTGTACCCGCTGGAAAGATTTTTATCGCAGACGGTACTACAAATGTAACCGACATGACTGATACAGATATAGACGCACTCTATATTTCTGAATGGGTAGATACTGTTGGAGGGCAAAGTCTTGCTGATGCTATTCAAGCAGTTGGAGTGGGAGGTAAGATTAGAATTTCAACTAATGGCGGGCAATTTGTAATACTAAAAGTAGGTATAGCAGGGTGGTCCGAATCAAATGATGTATATTTTAATACAAACATGATATGGGTAGATGGTGCTGGAACTATTAACAATGGTACTCAGTGTATTATAGAATTTAACCACGTAGTAGACGGAGACACAGGTGCCTGTGGGCCTGTTGGTGGGTGCGGTCCTCAAGGAGCTCAAGGACTAGGAGGAGCTGCAGGAAGTTGCGGTCCACAAGGATTACAAGGTACCCAAGGATTACAAGGTTCGTGCGGTCCTCAGGGAGGTATTGGCCCTCAAGGTAAAGGAGGAGCTGCGGCTACCACTTTATACACGAGTGATAAAAGAGTTACTACACAATTCCCTATTGCAAAAGGTGACATTGCATTATATAATGGCTCTAATTTTACAGACCAAGATTGGCAAGATATTACTAAGATATACATGTACAAAGAAGGGGATAACAGCGCAGAGATTAATGCCGCATCTTTTCCAATAGCGAGCGATTTAAAGATATACCATAACGGCTATGAAAATAGTGCTTACTGTATATATAGAGTCCTATCCTCAAGCTATGCAAGTAATCGAGTAGAGGTTTCAGTTTCGATGTTACCTACTCCTGATTATGCAGGACAAATAGAAGTAGCTAGTGGTGCCCCAACTAACGATTTTCATATAATTGCAAACGCGCAAAACCAAGGAGCTGACGGAGCTGCATGTTTTGTAGGAGACACTATTATACAAACTACAAGCGGTGCAAAACTAATTGAAGATATTGAAGATGGGGACAAAGTAGTTTCTGTATCTTTTGATCCTAACACAAATAAACGATCTAACAGAGTAGCGACTGTCAAAAATAAAGTCGATCATGGATCTACTAAAGTTATAACTGTAGAGCATGACGGCGCTGGCCAATCATTTACTTGTACTCCAGACCACTTTATTTTCCAACCTGACGGCTCTTATAAAGAAGCACGACACTTCTGTATAGGCGATAAAATGATTGATGCTGTTAATAGAGAAGATGTAACTGTAACTAAAATAAGTAAAGCTAAAGAAGAAAAAACCTATAATTTTGAAGTAGATCCTTATAAAAACTATATAGCGAATAACATATTAGTACATAATGGAGGTGCTTCTAAAGTAACAACACTAGACACTCCAGTCGAAGGAGATCTTTTAGTATTTTCAGAAGACTCGGTCTGGGAAACCGTACCTTTACAACTTGGAGGGCACTCTTTTCAAACTCACTCATCCTCAGATATTGTTGATCCGGCAGAAGCAATAGCATATGGTTTTAATCCAAAAGGACATGAGACTGGCTTTACTGCCACAGAATTAACTGATGGTTATCAATTAGTAGGTTTTGCCCAAGAAACACTTGAAGATTCTGCTTGGGTATGCCCTTTTCCTATGATAATACCTGACAGCTTCGGACCTATATTTGTGCCTTTAAACATAACAAACGGCGATTTGTCTGTTCATAGTGGAGCTAAAGCTAAACTGTCTATATTTGAGGTAGAGCCTGATACTGCGAATAATTCGGCCTATGCAGACCCTTACATGAGATTAAGGTGGCAATCTAATGAAGTAACTTTTAATTACGTAAATTTAAATCCAGCAAGTTCAACAACATTTACAGTTGCTTCAGGTGCAAACTACAAATTTGAGCCAGGGAAGGTATATGTATTTAGTATAAGTAATACATTAGGTGCAATCGCATCTGCAAAAATCCCAGAACACTCTATAGCCTGGAGATTTAAAGTTTTAGCTAACCAGGCACCATTTGATATATATACAGACTAAGAAAAGGAGAATAATATGTTAAGTAAACTAAAAAGTTATGGTTTAGCATTTATGGGAGGCATTGTTGTTTTGATGTATTTTGTGATAGGTCAAAAGAATAGAGCTTTACGTAAACAAGCTGAGTATATGATTAAAAGAAAGAAGGAAGAAGTAAAAGAGTTAGGTAAACAGAAGAAAAAGATTTTAGAAAAAGTAGCTACTACCAAAGGAGACACAACTAAGCTAGAATCTAAACTTCAAAAAATACAAGATAAAGCTAAATCTATTAAGGAAGAGGCTAAGTCTAAACCAAAAGAGGAGAAATGAGATGAAGTACTTGATTTTATTAAGTCTGATTTTTAGTATAAATTTTGCAGAAACTACACTTACTGATGAACAATTAGACGCATTATATCAAAAGATAGAAGTATGTAAACTATATAAACAAGAGCACGCAGTATTAAAGCAACAAAAAGAAAATTGCCAAAGTATTCTACTTAATTATGAAGAGGCTCTAGAAATATCTAACCAACAAATTGTTAAGTTAGAAGAAATTAATAAAGACCTTGTAGAATCACAAAAAGGTAAGTGGTACGAGAGTCCATATTTTGTTGGGATACTAACATTTTTACTTGGAACTCAATTGGATTTTAAGTAATTTATAGGCATGGAATTAACCGTCAATATTGATCCAATATATAACACTGAAAATTACAGTGTACAAATAGATCTGCACCCTTTGCAAAAGACCGTTATTTTAGATGATCCTGTTAAGGATGCTAAAGACGGTTTGTGAGCAGTCGTCAGTTATTTACAAGAACATAGTTTTGTAAAGAATGACGATTAGGGGTGAGGTGGCAGCTGGGTGCCGAGTGGTCTTCAAAACCATCCCTGCTAGTGTCCAAAACTAGTACGTGGGTTCGATTCCTACCACCCCTGCTAAAGTATTGACTTAAAGGTTATTTAACTATATATTAAAACTAACAAAAGGAGTATGTAATGAGTAAGATTAAAGATAAGTTAGCCGAACTAATTGACCAAAATAATACAAGAGTTAAACAGGTTGATGAAATGGGAATGCAAATAGAGCAGTTAAAAACAAATATAGCAGCATTAAAAGAAGAACATGATTTTACTAGAGGAAAAATAGCTGCGTTACAAGAGTTAGAAGAAGCAGATAATGAAAAAGCTGCTACAACTAAAACTAAAAAGGGATAACAACTTATGAAACTATTTTTTAAATTTTTGGGAGGTGTTTTACAAACTTGATTCAAATCAAAAGATAAAGTAAGTAAACCTAAACCTAAAGTAAAGAAAGAGGAGCCTTTTGAAATTATTGATTACGTAAATGTTTTAAAATGGCACAAAACGCGTACTTGGTCGAAAAGAACACTATCTAAAATAAATAAAATAGTTGTACATCAATCCCTTACATCTGGGGCAGGAAAGCTAGAAGGAATTAACAATTATCACATTACTCCTGGAAGCCAAAACCATATAAGCAGTAAGGGAGCCCCTCATATTTGTTATCATTATGCAGTAGCTAAAGATGGCAAAGTTTATCAATGTAATCAACATAGTAGTTTAGTATGGCATACCAAAGGACAAAATACCTCTGGTATAGGTATCGTTTTATTAGGTAATTATGACGGTCCTAGCTATAAAGGAACAGAAAAACCTACAGATGCTCAAATGGAAAATACTAAGAGATTAATTGACTTTTTACTAAAAAGTAAGGATATTAATATAGAGTCTACAGAAATATACGGTCACGCTGATTTTGGAAAGGAAAATTGTCCCGGTACTATAGTATATGATTCTGTTGTTAAATCAATGAGAGAGGAAAAATAATATGAAAAAGTTTTTAACAATGCCGCTAGATGTCGTAGATGAAATAGTAGCGGGTAATATAGATAAACTGGCAGAGATAGTTGAACCTTTATCTGATAAAGCTAAAATGGCTTATGTTCCATCGTTAGACGAACAAGCTAAACTTGCAGAAAAGGATGTGGCTTTAATTATGTGGAGCCCTTCTGTTGGCCAAATTAAAAAATATGCAATGCATACTCCAGAATTAGTTGAATTAAATTTAGCTTACTTAGTATCTAAAAAAGATGAGCTACCTTCTGAATTATATAAAGTAGCAGCAACTAATCTAACAACAGCAGCCAATAATCATAATATTAGTATTCCTGAAGATCTATCTGAATTTAGTGATTCCTCTCATTACATTGATAATTCAGTAGATATTCGTGATATTAATGTGTCAGCATTTATTGAGCAGTCTCAAGAAGCTCCTAAAGAGCATTATGCTTTAGAAAGCTCTAAAAACTATCCGTTAGATACAAGCTCTCAAGTTAAAAAAGCATCTGCTTACTTTGAAAGAAATCATAAAAAAATGGATCCTTTTACTAAATTAGAGTTTGGACAAAATGTAATCGATAGAGCCGCAGAGTTGGATGTTCCTATCGATAACACTGAAGTTTCAAAGTATGCTAGTGTTGACTTTGAATGCTTCAATAAAGAATTTTACGATCATGTAAATGTAAGAAAAAGTTTTTTAAGAGAAAATGAAACAGACTTGCACGAAGGTTATGACAACTTATTAAGACAAAGCGATGAGCTAGGAGTTCCTAAAACTGCAGAACTTTTATTTGAGTTAGATAAAAAAGCAGAAATTACAGGTAACTATGGAAAAAATATTGAAGATCCAGTATTTTCTGTAGCTGGTAAATTAGGTAGCGATGGTATAGATATAGATGGTGTATATGTTAGATCTTCATCTTTAGATGCCATACCTTCAGGAGAGTTAACTCCTATAGTTGGAAATGACGCTATTGATGACTTAAGAGGTGATGATAAATTAGACGTATTAGCTGCTTTACCTCGACCGGTGAGGAAAGAAATCATAGACTTAATGTAATGCCCGGTGTATATGCGACTGTAAGTTTTATATTTTTATCAATACTTTTTGCACAAAACGAAAGTGTATCAATACATATTCCCAGCTATCGAATAGAAGTCTGGGTTTTTTTATTTTTATGTGGTATATTTATATGGGTTTTTTATAATAAAAAAGGAACTTATACTGAAGAATCTCCAAAAGCTAAATTGAAGCATGTGGTAGATGAGTATGATACAAAAAGCTCAAAACCTAAAGTTGCTGGAGAAATAGAATTAGAAAGAATTAATTTTGTCGATTTAGATTATAAAAAAGAAGTCAGTTTACCTTCAGAAGATATAAAATCTAAAGTTGATACGAAAGATTTAGCAAAAAAATTAAAAAAATTAAAAAAGTAAGGAGTACACATGAAAGGACTAGATTGCGGAACAGGTAATTACGTAGCAGTAACAACAGACGGTGTTAAAGCGCAAAGGAATGCATTCTTAACTATAGATAAAGCAGTAACAACATTAAAGTCTTTAAAAAGGTTAAATGTTCCTTATGTAGAAATAAATAATAAATTACATGTAGTAGGTAAATCTGCTTTTGAGTATGCACAAATATTTAATAATAAAGATTTAAAAAGACCTATGGCTAAAGGGTTATTAAACCCTAAAGAAAAAGATGCCTTTCCTGTATTAAGAGAAATTATTAAAGGTCTAGTAGGAGCCCCGTCTCATGAAGGAGAGCTTTTAGTATATTGTGTTCCTGGAAAACCTATAGATAATGAGCACATGGTAGATTACCATGAAGACGTATTAAAACAAATTATAGAATCCCTAGGATATAATGCTAGAGCAATTAATGAGGCTGAAGCATTAGCGTATTCTGGGCTAGTAGATAATAACTTAACTGGAATAACTATCTCTATGGGTGCAGGTATGTGCAATGTCTGCATCATGTATGCTGGAATGACTGCTATGACTTTTAGTGTATCTAGAGGAGGTGACTTTATCGATACTCAAGTATCTATGGATTGTGGCGTAACAAAGGCTAAAGCACAGTATATAAAAGAATCTGCTGATTATACAATAAAAAAGGCAGCTGCACAAGCAAGTGGTGGAACCATAAAAGTAGTTAATGATGAAGATCTTACTAGAGAGCAAAGAGCAGTAAGAACTTACTACGGTGTTTTAATTAGATACTTACTAGCTAATATTGCAAAACAGTTTGAGGATAATGATGCGATGCCTAATTTCCCAGATGCTATTCCAATCGTAGTTGGTGGAGGAACATCTATGGTGAGTGGATTTATTGATATTTTTGAAGAGGAGTTTAATAATAAAGATTTTCCTATACCTATTAAAGAAATTAAATTAGTCGAAGAGCCTTTTACTGCTGTAGCGCGTGGTTGTTTAGCAGAGGCTCAACTGGAGGAAGAAGACGATGAGTAAAAGAGAGGCTGCATTAGAAAAGCTAGCCGCAAAATATAGTAAGTCAGGTAAACCTAAAAAGTTTAAAATGACTGAGAACCAAAAAGATATAACTGCTGGTTTAGTTGCAGGCGCTGTTAGCACTTTTGCTACTTATCCTGTAGACACTATTACTACGAGAAAACAAGTAAAAAGTCTAGTAAATAAACCTAAACAAATTAAGATGCCTAAGACTAAAATGAAAAAAATACAGTACCACATGAAAAAACTTAAAGACTTATATAAAGGAGTAACCTTAAAAATGTCTAAGAATGTTCCAGGAACTGCAATAACTTTAGCATCATATGCTACAACAAAAAGATATTTGGATAAAAAGTTTTAATGGATTTAGAAAATATACATAATATAGATGAAGAAGTAGTAGAGCCAGGGACACTTACACACTTGTTTCCAGAAGCTACCTCTTTAGAACGTCAGCTAGTGTATGTTAAAAAAATTATTAAAGATACACGCGCAATACACGAAGATATGGATGTGTTTGAAAATGCAGTTCTAATTATAAATGGTATTGAGCCAGATGTATTTAAAATGGAAGGATGTGAAGTAAAACATATATGGAAAGCTATAGAGTTTATTAAGAGTATGCAGCCAGAAGTATCTTTTTCACATGAAGTTCTTATGTATATAAAAGCTATATCAAGTGCTGAAGGAATTTATTTTTATCCACCTGCAATCGGTTTAGATGAAAATACAGACCTTTTAACAGCTGTACAAAAACGTGCAATCCAAGGCCCTTTTCCGCTTGTTGATGATTATGTAGGTATACAAGCTTCAAAATTTTTAAAAATAGAACAATATCTAGGAGAATAATATGCCAGTAAAACCATATAGTGATTTTGAATTATCAAATACTGCTTTAAAAACAAAAAGATATCCTAACCCGTTTTTTGATTTAGCACAAAATTATTTACCTAAAAATATAAAAACATTATTTAGATATTGTAGAAACTTTTTTTATACTAATGGGTTTATTAGAAATGTTGTTACTAAACTAACTGAATACCCTATAACAGAATTACAATACTCTAGTAATGTAGACCCTAAAATACGTAAGAAATTTAAAGTAGCTTTTGATCAAAAAATAAAATTAAAAAGCTTATTAATTGAAATAGGACTAGATTACTTTACTTATGGTAACTGTTTTATCTCGGCTTCCATGAAACCTAAAAGATATGTAGTGTTTCCTGATGGCCAAAGAAAACCTTTAGAGGCTGTTCAATACAAACTAAAAAACTTTAAAGTACATGCTACTGACCCTAAAACTAAAGCATCTGTTCCATGTGAATTAGAAGATGATTATGTAAAAACTATTGATAATTTAAAGTTTGTACGATGGGCCCCAGAAAATATTGATATTGAATATAACCCTATCACTGGAAGAGCTACTTACTATTACAGCATACCGGCAGCTATCAAAAAGAAAATTATTGCAGGAAACAAAGATGTAATGATGGATATACCTCTAGTATTTTTAGATTCTTTATCTAAGAAAAAAAGAATTAAATTAGATCCTAGCAATCTTTTTCATTTTAAAAGACCTAGCTTAGCAGAAGATGATATGGGTTGGGGAAAACCAATACTACTTCCCGCTTTAAAAGAAATCTATTATTTACAAACTTTAAAAAGAGGTAATGAAGCAATAGCTAATGAACATATTATTCCTAAAAAGGCTATATATCCTGCAAATACAACCACACTAGATCCATATACTCAAATGAATTTAGGTAAATGGAAGGGCCAAATGGAGTCTCAGATTAAAAAGTGGAAAGTAGATCCAAACCATATCGGTGTTTTCCCTATACCTATTGGCTATCAAGAACTAGGAGGAAATGCTCGGGGACTTATGCTTACTCCTGAAATGAAGTTTTTGGAAGAAACTATTATTAACAGTTTAGGAGTTCCTTTAGAGTTTATTAAGGGTGGCTCAACCTTTACGAGTGGTAGTGTTAGTTTAAGGATTGTAGAAAACCATTTTATTACTTATAGGGAGCTATTACAAGATTTTGTAAACCATTTTATGGTACATAAGCTTTGTAACTTATTAAACTACCCAAGCGTAGAAGTTAAATTCAAAACATTTAAAATGGCAGATGATTCTCAAACTAAACAGCTTGCTATTAATCTTAATCAAATGGGTAAAATTAGTGATGAAAGATTACTAAATGAGTTTGGGTATAATCATACCGAAGAAAAGGCAGCGATACGTCATGATCAAATAGATAACTTAGAGCAGCAAGTCGAATCATCTAAAAAGAGTGCTACTGCTCAAGGGGAAGCTCAACTAATTGCTACAAAATACCAAGTAAGAGCTGAGCAAGCAGCTGCTGATGAAAGAGCTAGATTACAGATAGAAGCTTTTCAAGATGAGCTATCTGCTGAAAACGTAGGTGTGCCTGAAGATCATCATAAAATAATTGATAGGTATGCGCAGCAAATTTATAACATGCCTCCAGACCAACAGCAAATAACATTCCAAAAAATGCAGCAAAATATGCCTGTAACTTTTGGATTTGTTAATCGTAAAGTTCAGGAAATGTGGCAACAAGATGCAATTGAAAAGCAACAGCAAGAAGTTGCAGCAGCAGAAGCAGCGCAAAAACAAGTTGCTGAAGAAGCACGGTCTGCGCCTAATCAAAAAGAAGTTGGAGAAAGAAAACAAGATCAAGTTGAAATATCAGGAGAAAAGAAAAAGGGACCTACTAAAGGTAACGTATAACGGGAGGATATAAAAATGTCTATGGAAAAATATGCGACATATAGAGTGTTTAAACATAAAACAACAGGAGAGATTAGAAGAGTCTCTGTTGAAGATAATAATGAAATAGAAAAAACTGCAAAAACAAATAATTGGATTGAATTAGATGTCGATCCTCAGCCAGATGCCAAATAGAAAAAATGGATTGGCTGGTAATATTAGAGACTTATGGAGTCCCTCTGGTTGTAGCGGCAGCATTTTGAATGTTCATTCAAAAAAGAACCGCTTTTATCGAAAAGGAATTGATGGAGGACCTAGAAGAGCGTTTTAAACGGCTCGAAGGGATCATAGTGGAATTAATTTCACAGCAGAAAAAAATTCAAATTGAGCAACGTGGTATAGAGCGTAGCTTCAAAGCTCTTGTAACGATAATCGCCAAAATGAGTGGTAATGGTTTACGAGATCAAATAATGCGTATTCAAGAATCAGGAAAGGATGACGATTAATGTTAGAAGGAGTTAATAATACATCTGAAAGTAGAGTATTTGTAAACGTATTTCATTTAGCTAAAGAAGAAGATAAGGCTCAATACGAGGAAATTATAAATGGAGAAAACATGATTATCACTAGAGAGCAATTTACCTATGATAGGAGTGGTAAACCTATTATAACTGTTTGGTGGACAAAGGAGGATTAATTGAAGACTGTAAATATTGTTACCAGAACCTCAGGAAGACCTAATTTTTTTAAACTTTGCAGAGAAAATATTGTAGCCCAAGACTATCCCCACATTAGACATATCGTATTAGTTGACAATAACAATGATAATAGTTACGTTAACGACTATCCTGATATTGATAAAGTAATTCATATACCTGATGGTAAATACCCACATTTTGATTCTTATTTAAATGAAGCTTTAGAGTTTTTTAAAAACGAAGTAAATGATGAGCTGTTTTGTATGATGGATGACGATGATTTTTATACTTGCTCGGATGCTATTTCATTAGCTGCTAAACAAATAGAAAATAAAGATGTAATTTTTTATAAAGTACAAGCCGCTGGTGGGTGTGTACCATTCGATCATTTTATGGGCGGTTCGAGACCTCTTGAATATGGACAAGTTTCTATGTTAGGTTTTATGATGAGAACAGAGTTTCCAAACACAGAAAATGGGCAGCTATTATTTGATCCTAAATATGGAGGAGATTTTTATTTTATAGATAAAGTAGTTAGAACTAAATTGCCTGACGCTTATGCCAGTAATACAATTGCTTGGCTTCCTCGGGTACTAGCCTCAACCAATCCTGTAGCTAGACAAGGACAAGGGGCTTGTAATGATGTAGATTACAACTTAGCTAAACAGGCATATTTGAAGGTATTTAACAATGCGTTTTAAAGATTATTTTGATGCTATATACTTTATTAACTTAGACAGGAGAGTAGATAGAGTAGCTAGATTTAAACAAAGAATATCTGAAGCAACAGAAGATACCTTTGATATAGATAACGCTACTATTAAAAGGTTTTCTGCAGTCGATGGATACAAGTTAGATCCTGCCACTTATTCTAATTCTAATGGTGCAGGTGCTGAAGGATGTAAACGTAGCCACCTATATATTTTTCAAGAATGCTTACGTAATAAAAACAGCTCTGTATTAATTTTAGAAGATGACGTAGTGTTTGATAATAACTTTAGTGAGCAGTTTATAGATTTTATTAGTAAAGTCCCTGAAGATTGGGATATGTTATATTTAGGAGGCAATCACCAAAGACCTCCTATCGAAGTAAATGCGCCTGTACACAGAGTACAAGTATTTAGTACGCATGCCTACGCTGTTAAAGCTTCACTATTTCCTAGAGTAATTAAATTGTTAGAGGATGCTACTATTCCATTAGACGTTGCTTACAGAGATGTGTTGCATACAGACCCCGAAGTAAACACTTATGGGTGCCAGCCACAAATAGCTTGGCAAGAAGTCGGTTTTAGTGATATAGAAAATCATGATGTAGATCATAGACCGGTTTTAGGCGGCAAGTTTTAACTTTTTCCAAAATTATATATTTTACTATTATTTAAAATTTTAGTTTCGGCTAAAGGTATAAAAGGATTAAAAACATCTATAATTAGTATGTCTCTCATTTGGTTAGTTAGATTCCAGGCGCTGTGAGCGTAGCTATCATCAAAACAAACTGTTTCCCCTGTTTTACATTGAACAACTTCTCCACCTACTTTAAGTCCTACATCTCCATTAGGAACATCTAAACCTAGATGAATCCTACTTCGAATGTTGCTTGATCCATGATGAGGTACTAAAGAAGTACCTGGCTCCAATCTAGAAAAAAATACAAACCCATAACCAGTAGATAAATTCATGTTACTTAGAAGTTTATTCAGTGTAGGGCATTGTTTTAACGCCTGAGTTTTTTTATTACTTACATCTATTAAATCAATACTAGACCACCGCCCTGATAAGTTAGATACATTATTTTCAGGGTGATCTTCCATTGTATGTTTTAAGTTTTCAAACTCTTTTTTTATGTGAGTAAAATTATCTTTTAGTAGTTTTTCATAATATAAAGTAATATCGTGTTTAATAAATGGCGGGTTATTTACATCATAGTGCCACGTAGATGAATTAGATTTAGTAGGGTGAAAAGTATGCTTTTTTAAACGAGGAACAGTTTTAGTAATACCGTAACCTGTATCATAATCCTCATTAGTGTTAGTGGAAGAATGTGATTTAATAAACTCCTTTCCTTCTTTACTTTGTAAGAAACTCATCGCATGTCCACGATAAGTGAGCTTATTAATCACACTTTGTTCCATTATTTAATCTTCTACTACAAAGGTAGGGCTTGTTCCCGAAGAGTTATTCATAATAGGTATAGTTGTAGTTGCATTAGTTATTTCTTCCTCCGTAGGAGAGTTTAATACATTTACAAAAATTTCTTCTAGATCTTCTCGTTTATCATCCCATAAAAAGTGTTTCTGTACATTATCCATACATTCTTTATTAGGTTTTTTCCCTTTACCATCCTTTTTCCATTTTGCATAAGCCTCTTCTAAAGCATCCATCATTGCGCCACAATCTACTACCGGCCTTAAATGAGCATTATCCATAGACATATTAACTACCCCACAGTTTTTTACAAGCCATCCTGTATCTAGTAACATTTCAGGGATAGCACTATTTAGCGGGGCGATACTTGGGGTACCTGCTGCGGCTGCCTCAATTAAACTTAGACCGCAACCTTCTCCTAAAGTACTACTAATATTAATATTAGCTGCATTATATAATTCATTTACTTCTGATACTGGAACTTCGCCTGCATAAATATTTCTAGCGTTTACTCCTAGTATAGTACCTACATCACTATCAACAAAGCCTGCATTTAACAGATGGTTTTGTAGTAGGTTAGCTCTTCCTGGGCCCATTGAAGGTTCTCTAGGCATCATGTGTAACCATAAAAATACATCATCTTTTGGCTTTCCTTTAGTGACTAAATCACCTCTACAGAGCTCACAACGGTTTCTATCTATAGGCATTTTATGTCCGCAGCATGTGCATTGTTTATATCCCTTTGCAAACATACTATAAGCTCTTGCTACTCCAGGAACATACTTTCTTGGTTGAAATCTATTAATATTCGCTACAACAAATTTATCTTCCCAGTGAAACTTTTCTCTGATTTGTTTAATTTTTTTCTTAGGCAAACAATTAAAATTATCAAGGTTAACTCCATGATAAAGCTTGTATATAGGTTTCTTTACATTTGGAAATTTATCTTTTATTACATCAATTGCCCAATCTGAATAAGTTATTATAGCATCTGCTTTTTCAAAAACATTTCCCCATGCCATAGAAAACGGCTCACCATCAACTGGGAAATAAACTACAATCTTACTTTTTCCAGCTACCTTTTTGTGTAAATCATTTATTAACTCTGATATATGAAATATATCTTGAAATAAAAATATTATATCATAGTCTGTACGATCTATAATTTGGTGCATTCTTTTAAGACCTAGCATATCTTGTTGATTAACTGAGTATAAAAAATACTTACTAGTATCATACTTCCTATCACCTTGATAGTTTATTGCTAATATGTCGGTATCGTAGTGCTTATGCATGTTGTCTAATAAGTTTTTTGAAACTGTACCAAAACCGGTAGGTACTAAAAAATCACACCATGCTAATAATTTAGGTTTATTCGTCTTATTTAAATCACTCATTTATAGCTCCTTTTAATGTATAGTAATATACGTCTTTTATTTTAATAAAAAAATATTATTATTTTTAGGCTAAAAAAAAGAGTAGCATTATACTACTCTTTTTAATTTCGCACAGTGCAGAGATGGTAAGTACTGTCTCATGATGACTGTGTACCGCTGCCATTTTACATGCGTCGACTCGGCTCTGATCACCCTCTTCCACGGAAGAAGTCTACCTGTCGACGGCCCTTCAGGATGCATTCGCACTGGGGGAAGCCCCATCGCGGTGCGCGCCTGGCTGGCTGAGCATGTTAGGCGCTGCTTAACACAGTTGCTCAGGAGCACGTGTAGTTGCTAGCTCTGCAGAGGAGTCCCTGTGGTACCCGGACAACTAGTTCTGAGCGGACCCCATTTTGGATGGATCCGAAGAACTTTTGCCTTGGATTTACAGGAAAATCTCCGTAAGTTATACTAGTTAATTTGGCATCGTCTATTCGAAAGAACGAAAAGACAACGTTGTCATTAACTGATCCAGGACATCCCGTTCGAAATTAGAGTTGGAGGAAGTGGGTCTTTAAGCTTGTACAGTTCTTGGTCGAACCTGTACAGCCCAGAGGCGTCACGACACTCGCCGGCCAGCTGCATTGCAGGTGGACGGTTGTCTTCTAACTCTACTAAGAATTCCTGAATAATTGTATCCAAAAACAGTAAAGCCATTCCCTCGCGATCTTCGCGGGGTAGGCGCTTACTGCGCAGTAAGGCCTTCCCGCGCTCGCGCGTGGTAATGGCTTTACTATATAGATACAGTTAAGAATAACTTTATAAGGGAAACGAATCGTTTCCCAGAAGGTGGGGAGCCAAGTTAATACTTGAACTCCCCGTCTTCTAGATTCTGCGAAAAAGTTTATACTCTGAATGGGAGAACTCCCCTTGGATTTCGACCTTTCAGACGCGGCGGTAGGATCCTGGAGGTTTTTCTGGATGTCTTTGGCTTTGATCACTTCTTTCCGGCAGTGCGGAAAAATGATCTAAGACTTCGACCTCCAGACAAAACTTCCAAGATCCGGGAGCCTCTCGAAAGAGCCGTAGGCCTTTGAGTATGTCCACGCATTAATAAGTATATACAGACGAAACGTCTGTCGGGGGCCATACATCGCTGCACAGCCCCTAACTCTATAAACTTTTTATATTACCTTACTTAAGCTCGGATACAGATGCTTGTTTGTAAGGTGTTGCTAACTTCTTAATCTCTCCTGCAGCTTTTCTAGCTCTTCTACCTGCAGCTTTGTTACCATTCACGGCATCTGTGTGATTTGCTTCTAAATCATTCATATGCTGTTTAATTTGATTAAATAACTCTTGAGTTGTAGCCATTTAAGTCTCCTTTTTGTTTAATAATATTCCAGTTATTTCCTTTAGTTGCTGAAGATCTCCAACATTTATTACAGTAACTACACGCCTTACTTGAAGCGAGAGCGCCTGTATCACAGGGACATTGTTCTTTATGCTGGCGACTTTTTTCTCGCTCAGCCTTCTTTTTACTTATATTGAAAAAGATTGTCGTCTTTAATCCTTGTGCTTTTAATTGGCTAAAGTCATCAGCCATTCCTGTATAACTTATACCAAATTTATCGCGTCCTAGATAATCTTGAGTATACTCTTGAAAGTGTATGTTTTGATTGTCTAAGGACAAGATGATTTTTGTTAGATTATCGATCTCTAGCAGCTGATTAACATATTGTTTTCTGGCAGGGTGTGCTAAATACTTAGATATAATATAGAACTTGAAATCTAAATGTTTCATAAACTCTATGTGCTCTGGTCTAAAATCACCTGAGCCGTATAAACGTACAGGCAGTTTATCTAACCTAGCTGCTTGTTTACTAGAGCTTTTTCTTAGTTTTCTCTGTTCTAAATTAAGTTGTTCAGCAAATTCCCTGGGATTGTCTTTTGCCCATGTTGTGTTTCTTGTTAGTTTTGCTTTGTAAGCAGGGTATAGCCTTTCCATATTACCTACATAACAATAATCACATATTTGTGGACAGGTTTTAAAACGATCGAAATCTAAACTAACAATCGTTTTACTGTTTAGGGTAAAGGCTTTTATTGCCATAGTTTTATCCTTTGTCGTTCGGGCTAATTTAAGCTTTTCTATCTTTCAACTGCCTGTTTCTTACTTTCTCAAGCGCTACTTCCATTGCTTGTTGCGCCATTACGGTTGCAACTTGCGTTAGAACTACCACTGCAGCTGATAGTAATACCTTGCTCCATGAATTGTTCATAGTACTCCTTTATTAGCCTTGACAGTAACAGAATATAAACCTTTGACACTCTTTAACAAGGGATTCTCCTTGTTTTTTTATTTGGTTTACATCTGTAGTGCCTATCATTTTAGAAATAGTCACAGAATCTCCCTTGAATGTCCATCTATAATAATATCCATTTTTCTTACTAACTTTCTGTTTAGGATCAAAAAGAATCTCCCGTGATTCTTTTCCATTCCTCCTTGTTGCAACAGTTCTAAATTCCTGCTTAAGTATTAAGCCTAATCTTCCAGTATGCAACAGTTTGTGCTCAAGAACCATAGGGAACTCCCTTACAATTCTTGACTTATCTCGATGATACATATTTGAGCTAATATCATCCTTTATATATGGTTCGTATACCAATTTATTCAACGGATTGTTAGTCCATAAATCATTTCCTCTTCGTTCTAGCCCAAAGTGTAACTCCAGAGCTATATTTCGTAAGGATACAAATTCGTTTCTTAATCCTATGAACTTTGTAATGGTATCTTGGATAGCTGAGTTATTAGCTGATTTCCTCTTTTGGGGTTCAATGATTTTATCCATTCGCAGTATCCTCTAATTTGTTGATATTCTTTTACAGTTATATTTTTATTGTTTTTACTTAAGTTATGTATTTTGGCTCTTAAGTTTCGCCATTTATACTTAGGTACACCCAATTTATCGTTTACAACAACTCCGGTAACTACCATACGTCTGTGTGGTCGTAATATGCGAGTCTTTTTGTAATTAACGCACAACCCCTCACTATCTAATACTTGTTCCACAACTTGAGCATACTGCCCAATATTTGTATTTTTATCTGGGTGTGAGAAAGTAATGTCATCTGCATATCTAGTATATACCATACCATTCTTATCAGCTACTTTTTGTAGACGACCATCCATACGCATAGCAAATAAATTTGCGAGTGCTGGGCTAGTGGGCGCTCCTTGTGGTAGCTGTCCTTTGTAACAGCATAGCATTACAATCGCATGTGCGTGATCTGCAAAATAAAGCGATTCTTGTTTATGTGGTGTTTTCTCGACAACTTCGTTTCTTTTAAGTAGTCTTCTATGCATTCCCCCAACTAGTCTAGCTAAGTATATAGCTTTAACTGAGTTAAAAAAGTTTTGTATATCCATAGTGAGTAATACATTATTATTAAGATGCATTTTAGCACCAGTATCTACACCCATCCCCACTCTAAATCCTACGGCTGCTTTGTGTGGTTTAAATTTATAAACAATGTTGTATAAAATATTGTATTGTAACTCTTTTAGTCTTCCAAGTGGCGCGTCTATCCATCGTAGCTTGCGCTTATCTGACTTTTTTATTGGGTAGGATAAATAATATTCATCTAGATTACGAATAATATCATGTACCTCTTCTGGCGTTGTCCCTATTAATTCCAGTAATGTTTTTTTCATTTGTATCCTTTTACGTTATGTTATTTATGCCGGCAGGTTAGACCCACCGGCACAAATGCCTGTACTATGGTCCTGCTCGCTTCGGAGATAAATACTACAACCTTATTTCACTCAGGGAACCAGGGGCGCTGGCTTCCCGAGGAAATATGTGTTGGAGATTTACGTTCCCCAAGGCTTATTTGATATACCATGACGAAGCGTCAAGGGCGGCTCTAAGGCCTATCATTCTACAGTTTTTATAAAGCTTTGAACAATACTGAGGCAGTTTTGTCAAATGCAGTGTCATTGAATTTACTAATTTTATGAATCTCATCAGAAAATTCCTCTAAAGTGCTTCTAAAATTATATCCCGCATCAATCAATACTGAATATAGTTTTAAGTCTATACTTTTTTTCCATGCATTAAACTCTTCTACCCAAATATCTCTTACTACAGATTCGCCATCAGTTATAAACACAATATCTGCTTTTTTGTATTCAGAAGATTCTTGTATTTTTTTTCTGGCGGCATTTAAAGGGGGTTCAAACTGTGTACCACCACCTTCAAAATACTCTGCTAAACTGATAACCTCTTTTATTGAATAAGGGTTACGTTTACTGAAATCGTTTGTATGTAAGGTTGCATCGTTCCACCCAGATGAAAAATGTATTGCATGAAAACTACGTTTTTGTAGTTTAGCAATTTCTAATAATCCGAGCGCTACAGCTTTTGCCCATATTTCTTTTACTCCGTGCATACTACCGCTTGAATCTATACAGCACACAATCGGTCCTTTAGATTCTTTTGTTTGTGGGTAGTACTCATACTGAAACAGGGCTTTTTCTAGAAGATTCTTTTTAAACAACTTTTTAAGTACAGGGTGCTTGAGTTTCATAAGTTCAGAAGGTATCAATTTACCTATATCATTACCTACAGTAATACCTCTTAACTCTTCTACACCATACTTAGTTTTAGACTTTTGCTGTGCTATAGCAAATTGTTTATATCTTCCAGATAACTCAGCTAACTTTTTTAACTTTTTAGAGTTTCTAAGAGTATCTAATAGTTTAATCTTCTCTTGGTAACCAGCTTTAGTATAACCAGGATCCTGCTCTAAACCCCACTGAGTTATCAAGTCAGATGTTTCTTGTGCAGCATTATGTGCTATATCAAGCATACTATTTATTTTAAACTCTTCTTTCTCTGTAATCAGCTCATCAACATTTTGTAAACTTTCTTCCAACATTTCTTTTGCTTGCTCTTTTGTAAGGGCACTTTGGCCTTCAGAAGCTTCAGCATCACTATCACCGTCTTCAGATAGTTTTGCTTGTGCAGTTTTAATGTTTTCTACTTGTTGATTAAATTGATCTTTTAAGTCATTAACTAAGTCTTTAACTTGGTCTCCTATAACTTGAGTACCCATTGTTGAGCTAACTATATCTAACCTAGTTAGTAGCCTCATTTCTTTATACTTTGGGGAGCTCATGACTGCGTCCATTACTTTACTATTGAGTAAATATTCGTAGTCTATAACCCTTTCCTCAAATTTTTCTGGAGCGTATTTATATAGTGAATCAAACACATCTTGATGAAGCTCCTTAAATTGAGGATATGAGTCAATCCCCTCTTCATACGTTTTTTTAATTTTAGGAGTATCTTTCAAGATTTGAGAGAAGTTTCTTAAATCAAAATTATCATACTCTACAGTATGTTTTTCTGGTTTAATCTCTTCGCTTATTTTAGTTATTGTTTCATCTATTTTTTTCATACTAATCCCAGCCTTTAAAACCTACCGTACCTAATGTTTTTTCATATAAATCGGTTAGCATTTGTTCTACCTTCACTTGGATAGCTTCCAGGTCTTTTATATTTCTACCTTTCTTTTCTAACACCTTTATATGATCTGCAATTTCAACTTTAGCTCTTCGTATTTTCTGAGCTGTTTCAAATGCTTTAGGCTCTATAGCTTTTCTTTCTTTATCTGTTGTAGCACCCGATGTTTCCTTCTTAAGCTTATCATATAAATCTTCAGAATCGTAATAAAGTTGCATAACTTTATCTTTTTCTGGATTTATAACTTCTAAAATCTTAGAGTATACTTTAGATTTATCGGTCGGGTCACTCCACAAGACATGTTGAAGTACTTCTACATCATCTTCTAGTACTTCAGATCTTCCATTTATCCATGCCTCAGCCTTCAGTATCCTCATAGAAAATCTAAACATTCTATCAGTTACGGGCATAGCTAAACGTGAATTATCAGATCCTGGAATAGTAGTGCTTAACTTACTACGTAATTCAATTAGTAAACTTACAATATCTTCTGATACAGATATATTGCTTATTTCCTGTGATACTTTTTGAATCTCTTCTATAGTAACAGAATTTTCAGGGTAGAAAATTTCATTGTTAGTAAGCATAGTAGAAAAATTTTCATTTTCTACGATAGGGTCCACTACAAATTTTAGAGCAAACCTATCCATAAACGCTTCTAAATGATCTCCTTCTTCGGGTATTTCATTACTAGCTCCTACGACACATTTTAAATCAAGGGGTACAGCTTTCCCGTCATTAAAAAATACTCTTTCATTTAAAATAGAGAGCATAGCATTTAAATTACCATGAGAACATTTAAAAACTTCGTCAATAAAGGCGATGTCTGCATCAGGCATCTTACCTTCAGTTATTCTTTTGTACTTGTCTTTGTCTAATAAGGCTAAAGAATAAGGTCCAAATAATTCCTCTGGAGTAGAGAATTGATGAAGTTGCCACGCAAAATATTTAGATTTATCTAAAGTTTTTGCCCATGACGATACCAACATCGACTTAGCTGTTCCTGGAGGCCCTATTAATAGTACATTAGAACCTGAAATTAATCCTAGAATTAATCCATGTATTTCATTGCTTCTCTCTACAAAGTAATTATTTAAATCACTTTCTATACCTTTTATTTTTGTAATTGTATCCATTTTCACTCCTATTTCATTTCCATACTATGCTCTCTTAAGAACATTTCAAATTGTTTTAAGTTTGCCGGATGGCATGGTCCATATGTAACCACATGCGCACAAAACTGTAATGTTTCCTTTACCAGTTTTTCTAAAGCTGGTTCATACCCTTCGGGAATCTTAGGGAGAGTAAGAGTCATTTCACTCTTACCCTCTCTAACAGTAATTGTTTCGCTTGGTCGTGGTTTACAAGGATCAAAACCTCCAGTCATGAGAAAATATTTTCTCTGTCTATCAGACCACTCTAGTCCTGTCTGATCTGCAGTATACCTTTCTTTCCCACGCTTTTTATCAGGTAACAGAAGTGCATCTACTACAGCATCTATCTGTTTTTGATTTAGGTTTTTGTTACTCATAATCATCTCCAAATAAGTTTAATTGATTACGAAGAGCTTCTATCTCTTCACCAATGCGTTTATTGTAATTTGTTAATTTTGAAAAAATCATTCTCATAAGATCTACTTCTGTTTTAAACTCATGAGGATAAATTTTTAAGTTTTCTTCTTTTATTCTTCTATCAATAGCAGTAATATTAATGTTAATATCCGTAACTAACTCCATATCATTTTTATTAATATCTATACTGATATTATCTAAGTAATTTAACTTAGCATCTATATTAATAGTATTTTCTACTATACTAAAACTATTTACGATTGTCCTTCTTTTCAGTGATTTCTCTATTTGATTTGTTAGATTTGTCATTTTTGTCTTCTCCATCACCCATATATAGCTCTACTGTTAGATCTACTAGAGGGTTAATTAATTTTTTTAATGTGTCTTTTATTATTTCTTTCTTAGCTTCCATTCTGTCATTTGACATGTTAACTCCTTGTTATTTTGGGTTGTTATAAATACTATCATTAGGACAATCATCTCTCTCATCCTCATCAGGCTGGGTGAACATAGGTTCTCTACTTTCTAAATGTATATCGATTTTACAGTCTTTCATTGACAACTCCTTAATTAGAAAGTATATTAAAACAGTGTACTTAGTATTATTCTTATACCAATAAAATGGGAGTGGTGATGGCAGAAAATTATCTAGACCATAGATTACAGAATGGAAAAATAAAAGATGCTATTTTAGAGTCAATAGCTGAAAATTTTCCTATTGAACATCAAGGTAGAACTTTAACCTTAGAGAATGTTACCGTAGAAGACAAACTACGTGATGACGATTTTCCTGAACAAAAGAAATTTAAAATTGCTAGAAAAACTTGGCAAACTCCTATAAAAGCTGACCTCAAGCTTGTAGATAACTTAACTGGTAGAACTATAAGCCGTAAGAAAAACGTTAAAATTGGATCTATACCTAAACTAACCAACCGATTTACTACTATTATTGATGGAAATGAATATCAAACTACTAACCAATTAAGAAGAAAAAGTGGTGTATATGCTACAGTACAGCAAAACGGTATTTTAAAAAGTGAGTTTAATTTAAGTCGTGGAAAAAATTTCAGTTTATTTTTAGACCCTACTACTCAAATATTTTCTCTAGTATACCGAGAAAAAAATAGAAAATATAGGCTATGGACTATTCTAAATGCGTTAGGAACAGTTGATGCTGATATTAGAAAAGTATGGGGAGATGAGTTGCTTGAAGTAAATAAAAAAGGTGCTTTAAATACCGAAGCCTCTGAGTTAACATCTATCTACAAAATTTTATATGGCAAAGATCCAGCTAATTTTGATGAAGTTATTTCAGGAATAAAATATTACTTTGACAGCAATACTGAAGTAGACGGACAGGTTACGCTTACTACTTTAGGAAAATCTTTTAATAAAATAAATGGAGAAACTATACTTTTAGCTTCTAAAAAATTATTAGATATTTTAAAAGAAAAAGAAGTTCCGGATGAAAGAGATAGTTTAGTTTTTAAAGAGTTATTAGGGGTCGATGATCTTTTAACTCAACATTTTAAAAAACAACAACCTCTTTTAAAATCTAAAATTACCCGAACTATGGGTTTACAAGATGATGTTAGAAATATTATCTCAGCATCTACTTTTACTAAACCTATTAAAACATTTTTTACGACAGGAGATCTAACTAGCACTCCTGAACAAACTAACCCAGTTAAAATTGTAGCAGATTGGAGATCTACAACTCCTATGGGAACAGGCGGTATTACTAGTGGACATCAAATTACTCTGGAAACAAGAGATGTGCAGCCTACTCATCTAGGATTTTTAGATCCTCTAGCTACTCCTGAATCAGGAAAAGTTGGAGTTACTGTAGGACTTGCATCTGAAACTACTAAAACTGATAAAGGATTATCTACACCTGTTATAACTAAAGAAGGTAAAAGTACTTATCTAAATCCAATAGAATTTTACGGATCTATTGTTGGTATGCCCGACCAGTACACACTAAAAAATGGGAAACCCACTGCCCTACTTAGAACCGTAAAAGCCTATATAAAGGGGCAGCCAGTAATCACCACTCCTGCCAAAGTCCAATACTACATGAGAGCACCACAATCAATGTTTTCCTTTAAAGCAAATTTGATTCCATTCTTACCGACTGTACAATCAAATAGAGCTAGTATGGGCGCTAAAATGATTACACAGGCTGTCCCTTTAGATGAAAGAGAAGCACCATTAGTACAAGTTACTAGATCTGGCAATGATACTTACGAAGATTTACTTGGAGGTTTTTTAAGCCCTGTTTTAGGTAAAGATCCTGCGACAAATAAGAATAGATCTGGAGTAGTACAAAAAGTAGATAAAAACTACATAACTATCAAAACTGATGATGGAAAACTTATAAAAAGAGGATTATATCATAACTTTCCACTAAACCAGGATGGATATTTAAATAGTGCTCCTTTAGTTAAAGAAGGAGATAAAGTGAAATCTAATACTCCTTTAGCTGAAAATAATTATAGTAAAGGTGAAACACTATCTCTAGGAAAAAACTTAAACGTAGCTTATATGTCTTACAAAGGTTATAACTTTGAAGATGCTGCGGTATTAACAGAGTCAGCTGCACAAAAATTAGCCCACACTATGATACATAAATTAAATGTATTTTTTACTCCTAAAATAAGTACATTCGATTTGAAAAAATTTAAAGCACACTTTCCCACAGAGGTTAGTCCTGAAAATAGTCAAAAATTAGATGAAAGAGGAATAATTAAAAAAGGTCAAAAAGTTTTACCTGGAGAAGCTGTAATAGCGTTTTTATCTGAAAAAGAATTAGATATTCAAGATAAAGCTTTAAGAAGGCTAGATAAAGTGGTGTTTACTCCCTTTAAAAAGAATGTAACGACTTGGGATGAAGAAGATGAAGGGGTAGTTACTGATGTTAGTGTGACTGGTAGAAACATAGATATTTATATTAAGAGTTCGCATAAATTAAAAGAAGGGGATAAAATTTCAGGTAGGTATGGTAATAAATCTATCATAACTAAAATTATTCCTGATGATCAAGCTCCTCATACTTCAGATGGGGTTCCTATAGATTTAATGCTTAACCCTCACACTGTACCAGGACGTATGAATACTGGACAATTACTAGAAACAGCCGCCGGAAAATTAGCTGCTAAACAAGGAAAAGTATATAAAGTTAAAAATTTTGGAGACCCTAAAAAAGATTACACAGCTTCTTTACTAAAGGAATTAAAAGAAAATAATATCGAGCCAAATGAAACTCTATTTGATGGTAAGAATGGTAAAGCTTTTAAAAATAAAATATTTACTGGTAAGCAGTATGTAATGAAATTGAGACACCATGTTAAAAAGAAAATAGCCCACCATGGGTTAGGTCAGTATGATATTAATGAGCAACCTATTGGTAAAGGCGCGCAAAAAATAGGCCCTGATATGACTTATGCCTTGTTAGCTCATGGTGCAAAGGCAACTTTAAGAGACATGGCTGAGATAAAAGGTAGAAAAAATGACGAATACTGGAGAAACGTACAGTTAGGGCTACCACCTATCAAGCCAAATAGAAATTTTGTATTTGATAAAATGACAGCATATTTACAGGGGGCAGGGGTCAATGTAAATAAAAAAGGAAACCAATTGCAAATAATGCCTTTAACCGATAAAAAAGTTAGACAACTTAGTAGCGGAGAAATTACAGAGCCTGCAGCTATTCTTATGGGTAAGAATTTAGCCGCAAGAAAAGGTGGTTTATTTGATCCTATAATAACAGGAGGCGTTATGGGTGATAATTGGTCACATATAAAACTTGCTAGACGTATTCCAAACCCTATGTATGAGGCTGCTATTATAAAAGCTTTAGACTTAACACAGCCAAAATATGATGCTATCATTGCTGGAAAAGAAGAACTAGATGGAGCAACAGGTACAGAGGCTATTGTAAAAGCATTATCCTCGATAAGTATTAAAAAAAGAATTACAGCACTTAAAAAGGAGTTAAAAACTGCTCCAGAAACAAATGTAAATGTGTTAAACGCTAAAATTAGAAACTTACAAGCACTTGTAGATTTAAATTTAAGTACTAAAGAAGCATACACTACTCAGTATATTCCTATTTTACCTCCAAAGTTTAGACCTATTTATCCTCTACCTAGTGGTGACTTAGTACCAAGTGATATAAATAAACATTATAGGGATATTGGGGCTATCAACCAAACTTACAAAGAAGGGCTTAAACAAGATATTTTAGATGATAAAACAGTAGTTAGCTCGGACTTAGCTTTATATAATAGTGTTAAAGCAATGCAAGGTTTTATTGATCCTAAAACTTACGGTGCTCAAAAGTATAAGGGCATATTAAAAGAGTTAAGAGGTAAAGATCAAGCTAAATCAGGTTTTATTCAAGGAGCTGCTTGGTCAAAACGACAAGATTTATCAGCTAGAAGTACAATTACTGTAGAACCAACATTAGGAATAAACGAAGTAGGTATACCAAAAGACATGGCTTATACAATATATAAGCCTTTTGTAATTAGAGATATGAAACAAATGGGAATACCTACATCTGATGCTATAAAGTATGTTAAGGAAGATAATGCTTTTGCTAAAAAAGCGCTGCATTCTGTTATGGAAAAAAGGCCATTACTATTAAATAGAGCCCCTTCTTTACATAAACACAGTATACAAGCATTCTACCCACAGTTAACTGAGGGGGAAAGTATAAGATTAAATCCATTAATTGTAAAAGGCTTTAATGCTGACTTTGATGGAGATACTATGGGGGTACATGTACCTGTAAGTAAAGAAGCGGTTGAAGAAGCAGCTAATATGGTTCCAAGTAAAATTTTATTTAAACACGGAGATAATGCATTAGTTCCTGGTTTAGGACAAGATTATCAACTAGGATTATATTATTTAAGTAAATATGAGGGATCCTCTACTAAAAAGTACACTACTTTAGCTGAAGCAAAAAAAGATTTAGCAGATGATAAAATTACTATGCTTACCAAAGTTACAATAGCTGGATTAAAGTGTTCTATTGGACAGTATATGATTAATAAGCCATTGCCGGGCCCATTACAAGATTATACTAGAGAACTGAATGGAAACAATGTTAAAGATTTATTAACTACTTTAGGTAAAAAATACCCATCCTACTTTGTAAATGTCATAAATACATGGAAAAATTTAGGTGCAATGTATGCTCATACTAGGGGAACAACTTTATCTCTAACTGATTTTAATGTAGATAGAAAATACAGAGACGAGATTTTACTTAGAGAGCTTCCTAAATTAAAAGGAAAATCTAAGGCTAAAAGAACTGAAGGATTTAATAAAATAACGCAACTAGTACAAAAAGCACAGGATGCTGCGTTAAAAGCTAAAAATAATGCATATGATATGCTTAATTCAGGATCATTATCTAAAGGAGGTAATGTAAGACAGATGATTAGCATGCCTGGAGTATTAACTGATGTAAAAGGAAGACCTTTAGACCTACCTGTTTTAAGAAGTTATGCAGAAGGCTTAGACACAGGAGACTATTTTAATACACATTATGCTGCTAGAAAAGGAACAGTAGACAGAGCTGTTAATACTCAAGAGTCAGGAGCATTAAACAAAGCTGTATTAACTGTAACTAGACGTCTTTTAGTTATAGAAACTGATTGCGGTACACGAAAATCTATCACCGTAGAGTTAGATGATAATAATGTTCTAGATAGATTTGCTGCAGAAAGTATACCTGGAATTATTAGAAGAAATCAATTAATTGACAGTGAGGCTTTACTTAAACTTAAAAAAGCTAAAACTACTGAAGTAAAAGTAAGAAGCCCTTTAACTTGTGAAGCTGCACAAGGACTTTGTCAACATTGTTATGGACTACTCCCTAACGGGAATTTACCTGGTATAGGTACAAATGTTGGGGCGTTAGATGCCCACGCAGTAACTGAAAGAGCAACACAGCTAACTATGCAGACTTTCCATACTGGTGGGGCAGCAACTACTGGAGGTGTTGTAGAATCTTTTCCAAGACTTCAACAATTATTAAAAGTTCCACAAACATTAAAAGGACAAGCTATTTTAAGTTCAGTCAAAGGAAAGGTTAAAGAAATTACTAAAAACCTTACTGGAGGTTTTGATGTTAGAATTGAAGGTTACGGCACTGCTAATGATAAAACCATTACTATCCCAGCAGGAAGACTTCCAGTCGTACAAAAGGGAAGTAAAGTTACTCGAGGAGACAGGCTAAGTGAGGGATCGATCAAGCCACAAGAATTAGGAGAATTAAAAGACCATTTAACAGCACAACAGTATGTTGTAGACCAGTTAGATGGTATTTATGATAAAAAGTTTTATAGAAAAACATTTGAAACAGTAGTTAGAAGTATGAGTGATAATGCCATCGTTACAGAAGCTCCTGACAATAGTGGGTATATTCGGGGAGATAGGGCTAGCACTAGTTATCTTAAAAGTTTAAACAAGGATAGAAAGCAACAAAAGCTTGCCCCAGTTAGGTATAAAGAGTATTTTAAAAGTGTAGATACTTTGAATACTGACTACGATGATTTCTTAACTCAGTTTACGACTAACAGGTTAAAAAATGCCTTAACTACTGGAGCAGCTAAAGGTAACTATGCAAATATAAGAGGTAAAGACCCTATACCAGCTTATCTATATGGAGAAGGTTTTGGTAAAGGAGATGCAGCTAAAGGAGAGTTTTACTAAATGAGTCTTAAAGCAGAAGAAAAAAAAGGTATACTGTTTGAAAATCCAGTAAACCCTAAAAGCAAGAAAAAGTTACCTAATTTTAAGGGGGTAGCTAAAATAAATGGTAAAGAATACCAAGTAGCTTGTTGAAGAGGATGAACCAAAGGTAGGATGGAATACTTAAGTTTATCTTTCGAGGAAATAAAATAAAATGAATATGGTTACATTATTTACACCTAACAAGCAGTTGAAAGCAGAGAAGGCTAGAAAAGATAGTGTTAAAGATGGAAAAATGCTCCCTAGAAGAGATTCTACTGATGCAATACGTTATGCTGGACGAGGATTAAAAGATTGGAATGGAACTCAGTCTTCTCTGCGTTCACTCGGGTTTAGCAAAGTGGCTGCAGGAGTATTAAAAGGTACTGAATATGCAACAGATTTAGCAGTAGGAGTAGCAAACCCTAAACAGACGCAGGGTATAAAAGAGCGGCTGAAAAAGAGGTTTAAAAAATTTATGAAGAATAAAAAGAAGGGAAAATAAAATGAGGAATTTATTATTAGCAATAATATTCACCTTAGGTTTAGCCGAAGAATCTAAATCTAATTATTTTGTAGATAACTTTTTAAAGTATTCTACATTTTATACTAGTGTAAGTTTAAACGCACCTTTTGAGGTAACGTCTCAATGGGAAGTAGATGTTGATAATGGGACGTTTGTTGAAACTACTAAAGAAAATGAGTTAGAGTATAATCTATCTCTAGGAGTTAGAAAATTAGCAAGATTTAAATACCAATCTAAAGGAAAAAACTTTTATGATGGTACTGAAAAAGAGTTATCAGATGTAGCTACAATTGGTAACGTAAGTGGTTGGGAGTATTTAGTTAAGTACTCAACTATCCGAAGTTTTGGAGAAGAGTTTGTAGACACAGAATCTTGGGTTCGTTATTTAGGAGATAACTTTGTAGTTAAGGGTGGTTATACAAATTTTGGAAGACAGGATCTAGAGTTTGGTCAAGTAGATGCTAGATGGAGAAAGGCTATTGGAACAAATTGGAATGTGACTCTAGGAGGAAGTTTAAGAGGTCACCCAGCGTATGGTTTATTTCCATTTAATGATTGGTTAGCTGGCTCAGAAGGACAGTGGTGGACGCTAGCATATGACTATGGTTATTATGATGAGTACTGGTTTGAAGATTTAAATGCTAATGGTATTCAAGATCCAGGCGAATATGGTAATTATGAGTGGTTTGATGAAACAAATACTTTAATTGCTGAAACAGATGATGAGTTTTATGAGTACTATTATGGAGACATTATAAATTTATATAACGAAGAAGAGATAGATAAGCTAGGGTATCAGTGGGAATCTTCTTTAGTTATAGGAGTCGATTACTACTTATATGATAGACAGTACTGGGTACATGGATGGGCCTCTTTTATACCAATTAGTAAAGGTTTAACAGATTATGCATTTAAATACGAGTCTGGTGATATAGATTTTGATATAGGGTTAGTAGCTGGATATAAGTTCAATAAGAATATTGGTATATTCGGTGAAGGTCGATACCTTAAATACTTTGGAATTGATGCTTATGAATTAAAAGCAGGTATCAATGTAACTATCTTTTAGAAAGAGGAAAAGTAATGGCACAAATGATAGGAGAAATATTAGTTCAAAAGGGTTATGTATCTCAACAACAAGTAGACGGAGTACTTGCTGTTAAAGGACCAGACGCCCAAGTAGGACAAGTATTAATTGAGTGAGGACTTATTACTGAAGCACAATTAAAAGAAGCTTTAGGTATACAAGCACCTCCACCTCCTCCACCTCCTCCAGTAGCTCCAGCTTTTCAACAACAACCTATTCCGCAGCAACCGGTTGCTCCACAAGCACCTCCACAACCAAGTGTAGCTCCTGATTTAACTATGGATACTATCCAAACATCTAAATTTAAAATAGATCTAAAAACAATGATTTATATTGGGTCCTTACTTGTCTCAGGAATTACAATGTATTTTACATTTATGGCAGAACTAGATTCTAGATTTAGTTCTTTAGAAAACCAAGATAATTCAGTTATTATAGAATTAGAGAAAAAATTTACACAATTAGAAAATAAATTTACCCCAATAGGGGAAGGCGTTTATGCTGTTGATCCTAATACAACTTGGCCACCAACAAGACAAGAGTATACTATGAAACAAAACATGAATGCTAATATGCTTATGGAGATTCAAAAAGATATTGAAGACATTAAAAAAGACATAGAAAAAATTGAGAAAAAAGTTTTTAACGGAAGTGGGAATTAATATGAATAAATTATACCAAGCAGCACTAGACTATTATAAAGCTAAAAAATCAGAAGCTCTAGCTCATCTAGATATTTATTTTAATGAGTCGGTAGGGATTGGAGAACATTCTGATTTATTAAAAGAAGTGTTAATGTGAACTGAAAAGCTTACAGACGCAGAAGACAATATAAAAACTTTACAAAAAAATTTTGGAGAGTACAATGAATCTAACTAAATATATATTTTTAATTCTTTTTATATCATTTTCTTTTGGACAACTTAAAGAATTAAATAAAGATAATTTTTCAAAAGCAACTGCTAGAGGTGTAGTTGTAGTTGAATTTTGGGCGGGATGGAATGAAGTAAACAAAGTTACTTTACTTGATGAGTGGGAAACTTTTGATGCAAAAGTATATCGTATTAATATAGAACAGTTTCCTAAGATACAAAATGATAATAAAGTAGTAATCTTACCTACAATAATTTTCTATGAAGATGGAGAAGAAGTAGAAAGGCTACAAGGTGATATGACATTTAAATTAAAAACAACAATCGAAGAACTCGACAAAATTGTTGAGGAAATAGCAGGGAGTAAATTTAGATAATGGGAAAATTTTTTAAAGAAGCAAAAGTAAATGCAGCAGGTAATTACACTAAACCTGAAATGCGTAAACGTATATTTAACAGAATTAAAGCAGGCGGAAAAGGCGGAAATCCTGGACAATGGAGTGCTCGTAAAGCACAAATGCTTGCTAAAGCTTATAAAAAAGCGGGCGGTGGTTATACTAAAACGGCTTACTATAAAGAAAAAAATCAGACTAATTTATCTGCAAAGCTTAATGAATTTATAAATAAAAGAACAAAAAAAGTAGTAGCCGAAGGTACTAAATACCATATGCACCCTAAAAAAGGACCGATGGAAGGCAAAGTTCATGATCCTAAAATACCTGGAGGTACTAAAGGCCATGATTACTTTGTAGAAAAAAAGGCAGAACTAAAAGCCTCCCAAAAGTCGTTAAAGAAATGGACTAAACAAAAATGGACAACTCCTTCAGGCAAAAAGTCTTCGGATACTGGTGAAGTATACTTACCCAAGAAAAAAATAGAAAGCTTAAAATCAACAAAAGAGGGTAAACAAAGATTAGCAAGAGCAAATAAGATTAAAAGAGAAGGTTATAAAAAGGGTAAGCAATTTACCAGACATGGAGAAGCAGCAGGACAAGGGTACGAAAAAAATGCATCTATAAAAGATAAGTTAAAAGTAATTGTTAAAGAGTTAAAAAAAGCGTCTAAAATGCATAAAGGACAATCTGAAAGAATAGATACTATTGTAAAATCTATGTCTAAAACTGCCTCTATAGAATACCGAGGACACACATTTCCAGGATATAACAAACCTATGAAATCTTGGAGACCAGGAAAAAAGAAAGTTGTACTCGCTAAAAAAGGTAATAAAGTAAAGGTGGTACACTTTGGAGCTTCTGGTTATGGTCACAACTATAGCGCTGCAGCTAGAAAATCATATTTAGCTAGGTCTGCAAAAATTAAAGGTGCTGACGACAAATTTAGCGCAAACTACTGGGCTAGAAAAGTTTTATGGGCTGGAAAGGGTGGCAGCACAAAATCCTCACCCAAGAATGTTAAAGGAAAATATTAAAGGAGAAGCAATGAAAAAATACTTATTACTATTATTAACATTTGGTATGCTTGGACTACAGTCGTGCGATTCAGACGATACTATCGTTGGCGGAGGAATTGATCCTGAGCCCGAATTAACAGGCTGCGAAGCAACACCATTTTATGACTGGAGTGATTTTACATTTGAAACATCCCTTGATGCAGGTACTAGTACTTGGTTAGGGTTTGATTTGGGTGAGACTACTTTATTTTCAATTAACCTAAATCAAGCTGGGTTTAATTGCTCTATATTCGAATACTGTGATGGAGAGTTAGGCTCACCACCACCCTTATACACGTTTATGTCAAACGGTAATGGGCAAGAAGTAGGTATAGTAACTGAAGGAATGTATTTTTTAGAAATCACAAACACTAGACCAGGTAGATTAGATTTTCAATTTAGTATTAGTTTAGCTGATATAGTTTATGGTTGTATGGATGATGATGCTCTAAATTACAATACCGAAGCAAATGTAGATGATGCAAGTTGTGAGTATCAAGATTGTAATACAGAATATTATTTAGAGAATTATGGAGAAATGATTCTAGACTGTGATGGTAACTGTGCACCTATTTCTTGGATAGCTGATGGATACTGTGATGATGGTGCCTGGGCTATTTATGATGAGGATGGTAATCAAGTCCCAATCAACTTATATTGTGCTGAATTAAATTTTGATGAAGGTGATTGTGAAGCAATAGATGAGGGCTGTACACCTGGATTAATAGAAGATTGTAATGGAATATGTGCACCAGCTAACTGGCTAGGAGATGGTTTCTGTGATGATGGTTCTTATGAGTATAACGGAAATCCAATATTCTTTAATTGTGAAGAATTTAATAATGATAATGGTGATTGTGATGTATTACAAAGAGGTACAAATACAAGATCTTATCCAAACGGCAAAATATTAATACCATAGGAGTTTTATGAAATACTTAATAGTTAGTTTAATATGTATGTCCTGCTTGTTTGCAGAAGTAGGAAAGTATCAAGTATCAACAACAGTAGCTACATCTAAAAAAGGTACTACATACATTGTTGAAACTGTAATTGACACCGAGACAGGTAAAATTGTTAAGCGTAAAAAAATTGTCATGTCAAAATATAAGCTTCCTTATAAAAATAATAGAGGTAAGATGATAACTGAGGACTAAGAATGTGGTGAGTCAACACTATAATCCTGTTGATAATGATAGGATTAATCTGTATATTTAGCTATAAAGCTTTTCATATTTTAAGAGGAGATCTTAAAGCTATATACGGAAAATTTGATACTATATACTATATGTTATGCGACATATTTAAAAAAAGACATGATAGGTCTGAAAAAAAGAGGACTAAATAATGGGTAAATTTTTTAAACTAGCTGTAGGCACTAAAATGCATGCTATACCTGTAGGGTCTATGGTAGAGAATGTAAATCCTTCTTGTAGACACAGAGGTTCTATGGGAAAGGTAGTTAGTTCCCAACCTCACCAAACTACATACATAGTTATGAATACAGGTAAAAATTATAAAAAAGGTGATAAACTAACTAAAACTAATGAACAGCTTGAAAAGAAAGCTAATATGCAAAGAGGTTATGCAGGAGCAATGACTCCAGCATTAATGAGTCAAATAGCTGAACAAAATAATATGCCTGTAGCAGTACCTCAGCCTCAAGCAGTTTCTAACCCAGCAATAAATGCAATGCAGATACCTTCTCCTAAACTACCATCACCTCCTGAAGGAAATTCTCAAGGACAAAAAATACCTCCTCAAAAACCTAAGGGGAAGTACATGAACCGAAATAATTTGGATAATAAATAAAATGCCAGCACGAAGTCAAGCACAACAAAGATTTATGGGTATGGTACATGCCGAGAAAGAAGGCAAGTTAGATAAGTCTAAACTTGATCCAGAGTTTGCAGCTAAAATTGAGCGTATAGCAGCAAGTATAAAAGCTAAAGCTGCAAGAGAGTATGCTGAAACTAAACATAAAGATTTACCAAAGAAAGTTAAGAAGAAGGGAATAACTAAAAAAGCTAGTGCATATCTAAAAATGTTAAGAATGGCATTAAAGGCAGCTCCTAAAACTACTAAGACAGTAGCACCCGCTGCTAAGGCAGTAGCCCCTAAAGTAGATGATGTAGTATTTAATGTTAAACCACTAGGCTCTGGACATTATAATGCTTATTTAGGAAAAAATCCTATTGGGGGAATGTCAGTTAATCCAGTAACTAAAGCTGTAGATGATGTTTTAATAAATAAAGCATATAGAAAAAAGGGCTATGGTACTAAGCTATATGAAAAAGTTTTACAGCATGAGGGTGGCCTAGTTATGAATGAAAATACTGTAAGCCCAGGAGCTCAAGCAATATGGAAAAATTTGTCTAGAAAATACCCTACGATACACGGAGGAAAAGGTGTTAAGTGGGTAGAAAAAAATATTATAAAAGAAGGGTCAAAAAAACAATTATCAGAGCAAGATACTCTAGTAGCACCACAACTTAAGATAAAAGACAGTGATAATATGATGTTTTGGAAAAAAGAGGTTATGGATAAACCTACATTTAAAGTGTCACCTAAAACTGTTTTACAGCATGCTTATAATGCGACCGATGAGGAATTTAAAGATATTGTCAGTAAGGCGAAAAAGAAACAGAAGGAACACCCTGATATGCGAACACTAGATACAACTTTAGGGTATCTTTCTGACCAAGATCTAGTTTCTCCTCAATTTGCTTCTAAACAAATTCTCACAGATAAAAACTTAAATAAAAAAGTAGGTGTTAGAGTTGTACCAGGATCAGAAATGATTGCTCCAAAAGGAGATTTAGCTGATGCGTATGGTGCAGCTATTAGAGGAGGCACTAGTGTAGCTATAGGAAATAAAAAGTATGACCACACTCTTAGCAAAAAAGACGGGCGAGTTACACTTCCTCACGAACTTAGACACTCCATACAGGATCCTGAAGCTCCTAAAGCTAGAGACGTTAGAGGTAGAAGGTGGGTAGATAAGCCTCAAGAAGTTCAAGCAGGAGCAGGACATATTAAACAAGAATATTTTAGACATACTAAAGCTAAAACTGGAAAAGGAGTTATTGTTGATAGTCCCGAAACTGCGAGTGATGCTCTTAAATGGTATGAGCAAGAAGGTCAAAAAGAGCAGTATCATGAAGGCTCACGTCAGTGGTTAAGAGACCCTAAATACAGAAAAGCTTTAAAATTATATATGCCTTTTACAGTTGATAAAGATAAAACTCCTAAAAAGTTTAAAGGAAAATATATGGAAGAGCCTCAAACTAAATTGGCTTCTAAAAAACGTAAAAAGAAAAAAAGATCTGAACTAACAAATGCAGTTATGGTAGGACTAACCGGTGCAGGGTCAGTAGCAATCCCTTTTGCACCTTTACATGCTGGAGTAGCTGCAGAAAGAGCCCCAAAAGGTAAAAAGACTAAAGCAAGTGCCAGTGCTGTTGGTTATGGTTTAGCTGGGAGTGTTCCAGGAATGGCGTATCAATATGCCCAAACTATGAAGGCTACTAAAAAAGATAGGGCTTTACACAGTAAGAAAAAAATCAGTACAAAAGAATTGGCAAAAAGAACAGGTAAAGCTGCACTTAAAGTAAAAAGACTAGGTCCTGCGATAGGGCTAATGGCTGTAGGCCAAGGGCTTGGTGCTGGGTACGGTTATTACAAAGCTGTTAAAAATAAAAAAGCTTAATTTTTGGGTATAAGAGCTTTAGTAATATAAAGCTTTTAAATTGACAAACGACAAGAATACAAATAGGACAATGACAACCTATATGTGTTCTTGTTATATTTAAGGAGTTATTCTTTTTATGTTAAATATTATCAAGCACAATACCACACCAGAAGACATTCGAAAAGGATTACAATACCACCAACCTCTCATAGGAAATCAAGCGTTTTTATTTACCTTTCCACAATCTACAACCTCAGGTTTTTGGAATAAAAATGTAAGCTTCCCGATAGATGTTGCGTTCTTCGACAAAAATAAGTATCTTATAAATATAGAGCATTTAGATAAAGAACAGTTACTAGATGTTAAAGCTGATAGACCTTTTAAATATGTAGTAGAAACTAGAAAAGGTTGGTTCTCAGAAAATAATATAAAAAAAGGAGATTCATTGGATATGCTATTAAAACTAGGTTTTAAAAAAACTGCAGAATATGACCCCACAGTAGAACAAAATACTCAAGAAGTTAATCCTCTTTTTAAACAAGTAAAGAATATACCAACTAGTCATGCTATAGACGCATTAGCTAATCAGTGGATGCATCGAAAACCTGCACAAAAACCCTATTTAAAAGCTAGAAAAATGGTTAAGGATTATAACGAAATTAAATAATAAAGATGATGGAGAGTTATGAAAAACAACAATGAGGAAACTCACAAAGAAAAAGAAATACAGCTACTAGCTGCATATGTTCATGGAGCATTAACAGCATTGCATGGTTTAGGGGCTGTCTACAACTTAAAAAGAAAGAATTGGGAAGCAGCAACAATTCATATAGCAGTTGGTTTATGGGATTGCATCGCTACGGCTCAACACATTAACCAAACTAAGAAGAAATAATTATGCATTTTTTTATAGATAAAAACCAAGTAATAGTACAAAGAGAACATAAGTTTAATGCTGAGTATCTTGATGGAAAACTTACTCCCGTTAAAAATAACGCTGTGTGTTATTTAGTAAAACATACACCCAACGATACTTCTTCTTATGATCTTCAAAGACTGGCTGTAATATCAGCCTTAGTAGGTTTTCCTAAAATATCTAATTTAAATGCACAATATGAAGCAACTAATCCACCTACATACCACAACTTAATTCCAGTCGATAGTTTTTGGACTTATGTCTCTAAGACAAATTATACTGATGCAACCGATAATACTGAAATACTTGCATCAGATCCAGACCCAATAAGAGTTACTATGGTATCTGAACCTGCTACCACTGTACAAGCGACTGTAACTGAAACTCCAGCGATAACTGTACCACAGCCTAATGTAGCATCTACAACAACCCAAGCGACTGCGACAGCTTCTGCCTCTACAACGCCAGGCCCTTTTTCTAAAGTAGGTCCTGGAGAAATGGCAGACGCACTGCAAGACTCTGATTTTCCATTGCCGACGCAGTTAAGCGCGACTGAAGATGCTATTTACAAGTTTGTGCCGCCAGGCATAAAAAACACGTAAACCATATATAATATAACAGGAGGAAAGTTATGAGTTCTAAAGCAACAGCTAAAGTACAAGAGTGCAATAATAAAAGACAAGCCCTAAGCCAATTAAGAAGGATTAAATGGGATGAGTTAGTGACGTTTAAAACAAGATCACAAGAAAAACTTTATAATACTATTTCAGAAAAAACTTTGACATTTTGTGCAGGACCGGCAGGAACTGGAAAAAGTTTTATAAGTCTATATTATGCTCTTAAAGATTTAGCTAGTAAAAACACTAGTACGGATGGTATAGTACTGTGTAGGCCTTTAGTACCTATTGATAATGAATCACTAGGATATTTACCAGGAGATGTTGATGAAAAAGTAGACCCACATATGTTAGCATACTGGCAATCAATAGAGAAACTGATTGGTAAACAAATTGCTCAGGTATTAGTTGATGCAGAAGTTATTAAAGTATTACCATTAGCTTTTTTTAGAGGCATAACTTTAGAAAATAAAATAGTTGTTTATGATGAAGCTCAAAATTCAACTCCTACTGCTATGAAATCTTTTTTAACTCGTTTAGGAGATAACTCTAAAATGGTTGTTATGGGAGATGTAAACCAATCAGATCTAAAAAAACAAAGTGGTTTAGAAGACGCTATTAAAAGATTAATTAATTTAAAAGAAGTAGGTTTTAGCGGATTTACTAAACATGATATTGTTAGGCATGGGTTAATAGAAAAAATATTAGATAAATATGAAGAAGACAATAAACTATATGATTCTGTAGAATACTTTTTAGAAAGCTTAATCCATAGACAAATGGGAAAAAATTCTTATAAAAATGGAAATGGGGTAAGTAAAAATGTCTAAGAAATTTTTATTAACTGAAAAAATGCGTGAAGAGTTGTTAAGTACTTTTAAAGCAGCCCAAGAGTTAGCTCTTGAAAAACAAGACATAGTATCAGCAGACTATTATGGAATAATGGTTAAGCATTTAGTTGATTTAAAGGCCGTAAATAAAAGAGATTATAAAGAAGTAAAACCAATAGTACTTAAAGACACTTTTAATTTTAGCCAAAAAATTTCTCCTAAAATGACGTTAAAAGAAACTTTAACATGGTTACTTGAACAGGATGATATGACTCCAGACGAAAAGTTTGATTTGTATTATGAAGAGAGAGAAAGGATAAGGGAAGCGAAGGGTAGTAGATCTTTTAAAAAATTGTTAAAAGAGTTAAAAATAGATCCATCTGATTCTTAAGGTAAAAAAAATTAAGGGCTATACTACATAGCCCTTAATATTTCTTTTTCTACTCGAGCAATTATTTCATCTACTCGTTCTTTTTTATGGTCTAGATCTTCTGGAAGCTCATCGATAATAATTTCCTTTAGCTTTTCTGTTATCGCCACGCGTGCATTAAACAGTCCTCCTTTTTTATTAAGAATAGCATCTATGCTATCTCGATATTTAATCAGATCTTTTATACGATTTTTTATTTTTTCGTATTCCTCTGGTCTGTCTTTTTTTAAACTAGCCATCTATTTCCTCCCTTACTACTCTGATATCAAAACCATCTAAATTTATTCCTGTAGAGGAAAATACATTTAGAAAATGTTGTATATTATAATACATCATATATTTTTTTGCCCAAACTCTAAAGTCACTGTGCTCTAGTATAGTTCTAGCTGCTTCACGGAGTCTATCGTCTCTACCAGCCATATACTCTTCATACTCTTCTCTGGTACTATTATATAACCCGTAGCTCCAGCCAAACACATTGTAAATACGTGTTCTACCTGGTATTTCTAACTCTCTTAAATTGCTTTGTAAGAAATGCCTGTCAGCACTATTTATAATTTTACATAGTGCTGTAGCTTGTCTTTCTTCTGGTATTCTTAAGTGGTCTATATTAATTCCTAGTTTCATTTGTTTCCCCTAATATGTTAGTTAAAAAATCTTTTGGTAAAAATTGTAACTCTGGCGCTTCTTTTAATTGGCTCATTTTTTCTTTAGCTATCTTTAAAGTATACACAGCTTCGGCCATTTGTTTGTTTCCTTGATTAAATAAGGATTCTATTTCTTTTAGTTTTTCATCGAATGTCATTATTTTTTCTCCAATTCTTGTTCAAAATCTAATCTCTCTTGTTCATGTTTTAATATTGTCATTAAATCAGTAAAAAATTCTAAAAATGGATCTACTGATTTGCTGGGATTTTTTTCTAGATAGTTTGCCATAGCTCTTAAATAATCTACTACAAACTCTTTATGGGTGGCCCATTTAGGATGCTCTAAAAAAGCTTTAGCCACTTCTGTATTCATTACTTTGTTGTCTTCGTCATTTTTTGTCATTTGTTATTTGTCCTTATATTTATATCTTTGTCTTACTAGAGTATCTCGTCTATTAATCCTAACTCTAGACACTCTTTAGCTGTAAAGTAACAGTTTCTTTTACATTTATCTTCCCAAAAACTTGCTTTTTTATTAGAAAATTTTTCATACAGTCTATAGGATTCTGCCTGTAAAAACTTTAAGTGATCTGCTTCTGCTAATACATCTTTACTAGTACCCGCTACCCAGGTAGATATTTGATGAATCATTAGTACACTATTTTTTGTCATAGTTCTCGTACCAGTACCACACGCTAAAATAAACGTAGCAGCACTCATAATCATTCCACGTCCTAAAGTATTTATATCTACAGGAGCATTTTGTATTATATCAATAGTCCCAAGCATGCCATATACATCTCCTCCAGGAGAAGTTATATCTAGGTCTATTGGGGCTTTATGGTTATTGGTTAGATCGCATAGTGCGTCTATTCTTTGGTTTATCCAAGCAGGTGTCCATGTATCGATATCATCACTATAATAGATAACTCTACGGTTAATATCTATACCGTAATCCATTTGACGTAAAACTAGGGGGTCTTCTAAAGGTAGTTTTTTATCCTTAGGTTGTAAGATATATTTTTCATCCATAAAGCCTCCTATGGTTTTTTTGTAGTTTCTTTCTCTTCTATAAAATCTATTAAAGACTTGTTTATAAACCACTCGAGTCTTTTTTGTGTTAATTTTTTCCACCCATACTGCCTCTTAATTTTTTCGGCAAAATCTTTGTCATAGGTTAGATCTAATTCTACACTTCCATCTTTTGTTTCTATTATATCTTTAATCTCAAACATGCTTATAAGTTAATACTTTTTGGGGTAAAGAAAAAGAGTATTTATTTATCAATACTCTTTTTCCTTTAGTTATATTTTAGTAATTACGACATTGTCGTATTTAAATGGTTTTGCATCAGGATCACACAAGAAGTCAATCCTATCTATGAATCGAGGGTTCATGGTATCACGAACTTGCCAAATACCATCATGTTTTCCTCCTTTGGTACCTTTAACTACGATATAATCTCCATAGTTAAAAGGACCTCCCCACCTACTAAGTAAATTTCTACTTAGTGCAATGTACCTATAACTACCTGCCTTAGATATATTAATCTTAGTACCATCAGCAGTTATATTCGGACTAGAGTCTGTTTCATATACTGTAGGCCTATACATAGTAGCTGTAACTTCAAAAGTAGTTACAAGTGGTTCGGAGTTTTCGTACTGCCTTATTTTATCTTCTAGTGCAAATACCTGTTCTTGGTATTCAAACACTTTGTTCCAAGCATTTTCTAAATAATGATCAAATACTAAGAAGTTAAAGATAAACATAATCGTTGCAAACACAATCATTATTTTTTGCATAATGAAGTTCTCCTATGTTAACTATATTTCTTATACCAAAAAGGGGCCATAAAGACCCCTTATTAATACAATATAATTTTATTGTTACTTTATTTTTATTTTTCTTGTTTTATTAGTTAACGGTATAGTTAGTTTTAACATACCATCGATATGAGATCCTGTAATATTATCTACGTCTGCATTTTTAGGTAGTGATATAACTTTGTTTAATTTGTCTTCTGATTTTACTGTTAGTCTATCATCGGAAACATTTACATTAATATCTTTCTTTTTAATTCCTGCTGCGTTTACTTCTACAATAATATTATCATCTTCTGAATAACAGTTATACCCATTTAGATGTCCTATAGTTCTAACCATTGGAAAAGTATAATCATCAAAGACTTCATTTACTATTTTTTCGAATAACATTTTATTCCTCCTTGTTTAGTGTTTACACTATATATAGGTACAAAAATTAGACCGTATTTAATATTGGCTAATTTATACGCTACTTTGACATGGGGCGATGTTTTTTTGGCAGATATTTACTACGCTGCCTAAAATCTTTCTTTCTATCCATAGCTTGTAACCATTCTTCTACTTTGTTATTCTCTGGATAGAGGTCATTCTCTGTCTCGATTACTTTGGGGTAGTCTTTTAATTTTTCATTAAATTTGACTCTTTTGCATATGAACTCAGCAGCTCTTTTAGTAGGATATATACCTTTTAAAGATATAGAATTTTTTGTTTCTACTACTACTGCCCAATTACATTTTTTGGTTTCCATTGGATATCCTTTTAATATACAGTAGTAATTTACGATAAAAATTATTAAGCTAAAAGAAAAATTTAGACTCAATTTTTCTAGTGATACACGTTGCATCTTAGCGATTAAGAGCAAGCTCCTAAACAATTCCTCCGGTGTTACCCTCGGGTTTAGATGTTGTCCACCCCATTTGCATGGAGGTAGTGTATCGATCTCAGACATTATAGATTGCCTACTCTATTACTCTTCCGAATTCCTCAGCAATTACTGACAGCTGATCTAAGGTGCCCCTCAGATGAGTGTGTTCGTCACCAAACTGACCTGATTGACTACAGGTACAGCCCCCTGTTCACCGAAGTGCAAGGGATTTGAGATCTTACGAACCTCAGAAGCCATGGCGGCCTTTTTGCTTGTTATCGTTTATTATTATTGTAACATAACAATATATCCTAACAGCCAAGTGAGAAATCCAGGTTGCGCGCCATGGTAGGGCAAGCCCGATGCTCACATTCCTTTTGGGAACATAAATACATCTCAACCTAGTGAGTTCTGAACACCACATTCAGTTTACTCGTCTCTTCAAGATCATCTCGTTCCCTCACGGGGTAAGATAACCATATGGAGATGGATGGGGGCCTCGCCTGGTGAGGTCGGCCTTTGGCATCGCCCGAAGGTAATGCTCATCCTACGCTTTTTCCTATTCCTGTTTCCAGGTCAATCCAACTCACTCTGTTGGATACGATTGTCTCTTTAGCAGTTGCCCGTAAAAGAGAAGGTTGTTACAACCATCGTGTGTAGCGCTTGCTTACGTGGACCATTACTGGCGCAGGGGTATTAAACTGTCCCCCACTTTGGGTTCGTTACCGAACTTATCCTTATGGACTATAAGCAGCCCAATTCTTTAGTGAAAAATTATAAAATCTTTTAAAAAGAAAGGACACAAGATTAGGTTAATAACCTTGCGTCCATTTCTTATACCAAGCATTTCCTGAAAATGCACCTACTGTACTAACTCTACCTCATTAACGGCATTTACTTTTTTTAGCAGATCTTCATAATCTTCTGTTAAGTTTGTTTGTATAAATAGGTATTTATACAGAGCTGTTAATTTAGCATGCCGTGCTACATCTTCATCAGTAGTCAATCTTGATTCTAGTTGTGCTATGGCCATCTCTTTCCAAGCATGTGCACATTCATGTACTGTCTTGTATTCAGAGATAAGGTCAGTGATCGGTAATAAATTAAGATCAGTAGGACCTTTTTCCTTTAGAGCCTTAAACTCTATTTCAGCGTGTTCTACAGAAGATGGGTTATGCATTAATGCTTGCACTCTTCCGCTTATACCCACTGCCTTTTCATCTGGATCAAATCGATAGCTTTTTATAGCTGAAGATTGAAAAGATTGTAAAGGGTCTAAGTCATCGCACTCTATTAAATGGTCTATGTAGGCAGGGTCTAGAGGTTTAAACTTATGTCGCATCGCTTTTATCTGATGCTCTGTTACTCCATGTCCTGATGCCCGAATAGCGAGTTCTTTATTACTTAGTAGGCGATGCTTTCCAGTTTTGGGATCAATTTCATTAGCGTCTACAGGAGCTATCTCATGTATTTGTAGCACTCTTGAAGTACTTTTAGCTAATAAAATATATTCTGCAATATGCTCTAACTCTATATTAGTATTATCAACTACTACATGTGTGGGATCACTAGTAGTGTAAAAAAGTGCTTTTATGTATTTTAGTCTACATTTAATATGAGCGTTAGTTAGTTTAACTGGTTTAAACTCATATTCACCTTTTTCATTTACCATATAGTCGTCTGCACTACAGATAACTGTATCTTCTTCTTTCCATTCACCGGCTTTTATTTTTTCTTTTATAAAAGTAGATTTACCAGATCCTGGTAACCCTCTCATAATGTGGATGACTCCGCCAATGAAATTATTCTCTAAATCCGCCATCCGTTCTTCGTTAGTCTGATTTTCTGACATGTCTGATCTCCTTATTAGTTATTATTCTAGATTGTCTATTGCGTACGCATTAAAGTACATATGGTCTTTACCTATGAGGTAGGAACCTCTATTCTCATATGCCCAGTCTATTACATCATCATACGACCACGTTAACATATCTTCTAACTCAGCTTTTTCTTCTTTGGGTGGTTTCCCTCCCAATTTGTCACATCGATAATACTGATCTCGAATCCATGTTCGTTTATGTCCTAGTCTGGTTTTATTATGAGGTAGATACGGCGTTAAGTGCCATGTAATGTTATCTATAAAGACGTCATCAATATCAAGTAACTCTTGTATCTTTTTAGGTTTTAACCACTCTGCTCCAACTTCTCCATGATCGAAAAAACTCCAACGTTCTCTTCCTTGGTTATCTAACCTGAAAGAACATGTAGGTATTTTACCAATATCATGTAATAAGCCAAACAGTGGGTCTAAATTGTTTCGGTTGCAAAGGATTGCAACATGAAGTGAGTGCTCATATCCTGACTCACCTCTGTGATAAAGTTTGTCATGTGGTACTTTGCTTAGACCATGCAGCCACGCGGATATAAGATTATTTCTAGTGTTGAACATAAAAAATATTCTCCTATATTTTACTATATATCTTATACCAATTTTGAAGATAAAAAAAAAGAGAGCAAATAATTTGCCCTCTTTTTTCTTTTTAGCATATTTGTGTTGTAGTTATGTGTCTGTATTGTATCCTACTTATCTGCTAAAAATATTACCACCCATTATTAGGCAATGGTCTAGTAATTGCACCAGAGGAACTCATGCCGTATGTAGGTTGAGTACCATGTTCATATGTAGTTTGTGCACCAATCTGGTTAAATGTATACGATTGATTAAACCCATAGTCCCAAGTATTAGTATGCAATAAACCTTTTATTGCTCCATCCTCTCTTGTTATACTAAGTTGCTGTGGAATAGGCATTCCCCATCCGCTCCACATATTATTAAAGTCTATAGTTGAGTGAGTCCAGTTCGAGATATTAACGATAGTGGGAGCGAGAGTGGCTGTACCTAATCCATGACCCTGTAAATTTGGTGCAGATACCGGATCATATATAAAGTTACCATCTATAATAGATGATTTGGCACTATTGTAGTCATTCATTATATTGTCTACAACAGAACTTTGAGCCTTAAGATATGAAAACATTGATAGCATTATTAGAATAGCTACCATCCATTTCCAGTTTTCTTTTATCATATTCATAGTTAATCTCCTATGTTTTTAACTATATATCTTATACCAATTCACGTTTGGTATATTCACCAAAATTTCTACGGTAAATTGTCTTGCCTCCGTCAGGTGATTCATAGATATGCGTGTCTTCATTAACAATTATGGTGGATTTTAACAACCGTATAAAAACGGGGGTCTTTTCGCCCATATAGGATCCGATAACGTTAAAATGAAAAAACTCTTCTGCGTCTTCTCTTGACATTTCTTTTTCTAACTTTTGAATACATAACTCTTCGTCATATATTATTACTAGGTTTTTAGAGTCTACTCCTATGATTGCTTCATCGAAACCATCTGCAAATAAAAAGGTTTCTTCCGGATATAGCTCTACTATCTGTTCTCTTTTTCTCATTAGTATTCTCCCCAAAAGCGAAGTCTTTCGCCTTTTCTTGTTGGTAGTTGATCTTCAATGTGATTTGCATAAGCCCAAACCATGCATGGAAAATACAGCTTTTCGTCTTCTGGCCATTTATCTGCGTCATACATATCTGGTACTTCTGGATGGTTACATCTTACCCAGTGCCTTAGTTTTCTAACTGAATTTTCACTGCAGTATATTAATAAATAGTCGTGTGTTTGTCTTTTGTTATATACCATAGACCCCACACCTATCAGTTCTGGTATTAAATACTGCTCGGAGCTTTGCCCCGCAAATACATATTTCCATACACAGGTATCTCTCTCATATACATACCTTCCCATACTCGAACCTCCTTTTCTTTATTCAAATGCTACTAGATCAATCAGAAAATAAAAAGGGGCGTGTGCTGCCGCACTTGCCCCTACTCCACCAACCATGCCCACCCTTCGGGCGGTTCATGTTTGTTGTCGTACGTTATTTTTTCTTTCTAATTAAATAGGTTAGCTTTTTCTTTTTTTCTTTTTCTTCATCTACATAAACTATTTCTAAGCCCTCTGGTCCTGTGTGATTAAATGTTCAGTCATACAGACCTTTAGGTAATTTCACTATATAGCTATTTTTACTCATTATTACTCTCCCATAATACATTAAATGATACGCTTCTTCTAACTCCCTTACCTCTAAAGGGATATACACAGTGAGGTAAATCTGCGGGAAATATATATAAATCTCCCACTACAGGTTTTATAACTTTTCTATCATGTTTAGAATATACAAATTCTATATATCCATCCCTTTGTATCCCTTCTTTTTTTGTTACCCGATCTTCTAGTTCTGGCACCTTTAAATAAAAAACAGCTGATAAATGCTGATCATGCTGATGTAAAGGGTTATATTCATTTTCTTTCATCTCATTAAGCCACATGCTGGTAATCTTTGCTGTAACTGGATTACCTCTATTTTCCTTGTATAAATATTCATGCACACAACCCATTAAAAACTTTAACGAAGTTTCTTTTACATCTTTCTTATGAATGAGCCACTCCTCTTTAAGTCTTCCTGCTAAGTTATCGCCCCATCTCTGCTTTTTTTCTAATAAAGTTTTATCTGTCGTTTCTATCAATTCTGAAACAATATTATTTGGGATTCCAAATTTACCGATCCACGATTCTGGTTTAAAATCTAATGATTGCATTACTCGGTTTCTTTTTAACATATTAAAGCTAGTTTTGTTAGAATGCTTTAATTTTATTGGGTTACCTTTGCCATCTTGTAAATAACATTGTATACCTAATGTAATTCTTCGGCCTGTATAATGTGGCCACGGTGCTTTACCTGCATGGGGTATTCTTGCATCTAGAATAACAACTCTACCTAATTTAGGTGAAATAGATCCAACAATTTCTGATCTATCTCTAGTATAAAATTCTGTTTGTCCTCCATCATCTATATCTAAGTCATCATTTAAATATAGTATATGAGTAACTACGTATAGGTTATCGCTATGGTCTAAGTGGGAAATATCTCCATGTCCACCGGTACTACAATTCAATAACCCCCTGCTAGGTGTATCGGGTAAATACCGTTTAACAGGGCTATATTTTTTAAGAAACTTCCAGTACTCCCCTATTGCTGGGCATTTAGAAATTGTTTGAGCCCAATCTTTTTTACCAAGTTCTGTATATTCATCAAAAGTTAATTCTTCGGTAGGATTAGGGTATGCTACTATATTAGATCCCCAATGTAAAGATTTATCTTGGCCTTCAGATTGGTTAGTGTATTGCCACTCTGCCTTATTAAAGGCATAGTCTTGTATTTCTTTACTTATACTATCGGGAATAAAATTATCTAGGACTTTAACGTCTTCTTGAAACGTTACATCCTCGACATTCTCTTTTATTTTCCAATTTTTTGGCATACATCCCCTTTTATTATTCTGAAAGTATTATTAATGGGGGGTTTATTTAACCAGCTGTAATAATACAATTACTATTGATAAAATAAGTGAGATTACTGTTCTTAGTGTTAGACTTTCACCTAAATAAAAATATGTACATACAGTAAATATTATCATACTAATCCCAAACGCAACTAGACGCCCAGGCCAAAGTACTCCCCCAAAACCTGAGTATGATAGTTTGGTTGCGTAATAAAAACCTACAGATATAGGAACCCCCAAAGCGGCTGCTAGTATCCAATTATCTTTCCAATAATCCCACTTAAACTGTGCATTCATTTGGAACCATACTGCTAGGTTTCCAATAGTATATATTATCATACATAAAATAATGTCTTTAGTTATCATCGGTCTCGCTAGGTTCTTGACCACCTATCATACTTAGCATTGATCTTGTTTCATCTATGCTTTTTATATGTATGGAATCTTCTTTAACAATTTCTTCTTGCTGTCTTCCCCATGGCTTAGAGTATCTTCCTCCACAGTAGTACCCCTTATCTTGTTCAAGCTTACAACCAAAATAGTTTTCAGCCATATCTTTTAATATCTTAAAATAATCCAAGAAATATTCTGGTGTCCAGTGTGGGGAACTACAAACATAGATTAAATCAAATTTTTTAGGCATTTTACCTCTATCAATAAATTCTTGTAATGAGGTAGACTTGGTTCCTTTTTTCATTAGGGTAGGAACTCCCGTTCCTGCAAGGTCAATAAAATCTGAAGAGTTTTTATTCCCAATCCAATGGTAAGAGTCGCATAACCCATATTTATCTAAAAACCATACCCAATCTCCTGGTGATACTAGATTATATTTATCAACATCTACTCTTTGTTTTTCACTATAGTAAATATCGTGGTGGTGATCAAGATTAACTATTGTAAATTTAGTTTTGTCTCGTTCATACTGGTCTGTGTCATTCCAGATACGCTCTAAGGGTGTTAATATAGTATCATGGTTATCAGCAAAGTATATTTTATTAGGCTCTGATTTTTTTAACTGAAAAAGTGCAGATGAAAATACATCCATAACTTCTTTAAAATTTTGTTGAGATATTTCACCAACTTTTTCTATAAGTGGTGCTAAAGCGTGTTGCCTTTCAAACACACTAGTGGGGTGGTCTATGTTGTCGTTATTGGCTTGTACAGCATAAAAGGGATCTGTAGTCCAGGCTGCTTCTACATAATCTATGAACGGTTCTAATATATAATCAATGTCTATTGATAATATATATTTTCTATTCTCCTTTGTCTTCGCCATGTAATTTTAAATCCTTTGGGGCTAGTTTATCAATACGCTCTTTAATTTCTAATATCCATTTTCTATAATGGTTATGTGTCCACCCATCATTACGAGGATTAGTGGCTTCATTTATATATGTACCTAAAGTATCCATTAAGTCATTAAAAGTTACTCGTTCCATTATTTACTACCAAACGCTTTCTTTTTTTCTCCATGATACTCATAGGCATGGCCTTCTTTTTTTAACTCTTCATTTAGACATTTACTAAAGTCCGAGTTATATAAAGTTCCTAAGCATCTTCCGTATTTACCTACACCATGAGATTTTAAGATAAAGGTGTCTTCTGCTTCTAAGAAGTCTTTAGTAAACGCCTTAGCAGCTAAACCTTTTTTCTTCTCTTCTTTATTTCTAGTTCTAGACTCCCAAGTGTCTACACCATAAAACCTTATTCTGATTTTTTTGTGAACATTAAACCCTAGATCTACCATAGCGTCAGCTGTGTCCCCATCGACGACTCGAAGAAGCGTACATGTATAATTAAAAAGGGTTACGTCTTTAGACTTTTTCTTTTTTTTAGGCATTATTGTGCTCCTTCGTCAGCTTCAAGTTTAGAAAGTTCTATTACTTTAAATGCTGCATCTTGAATAGTGTTGTTAGAGCACTGGCAATATGCTTCATCTTTATCAATATCATATACAATATCTGTAATAACATATGGTGTTTTTATATCTAAATCAGTTTTATGCGCTACTAGATCTCCGATTTTTAAGCCAGCGGTAAAATAAACTAATTGCTTTGCTAGACTATTAATTATTTTTATTTCTTTCTCCATTAAGCTATCTCCTCTTTTTGCGTGGCCCACCTAGCTATCCTGTTAGCTATTTTATCTTGATACTTTTCATTATCACCGTGTAGATCACATAAGTAATGTCCAAAAATATGTGCAGCTTGGAAAGCTACATCCTCCCCCGGTTCTACATAAACATGTATATCAGTAGCGCTAGTATGGTTACTAAAGTCTGCTGATTCATGGATATGTGGAATAGGTATTCTCCAGGCTGCGCATATATCTATAAACTCTTTTTTAAATATTTCAAAATCCATGTTGTAATTTAACCATAAATTACTGATCCAAACAAGGAATATTGTAATATCATGTCATGATCTATAGCATCCCAACGGTCTATATCAAACGATCTTCCTTTAGTATGCTTATCACCTGAGACATATAACTTACATCCTTTTAACATCTTTTCTTTTGTTAATAGTATGGGTGTGTCATCGTCTTGGGTGTGGATTAAGAGTGTCCCTCCGTGTGATATAACTTCAGAGGCATACTCTGCTCCATGATAATCATTTCCTACAACTTCTACTCTATCGGCCCAGTAATTACTGCCCCCTTCAAATGCTCCTGAAAGTATACAATCTAAATGATAGTTACTTACTTTCAGAGGTACTTCTATTGTACCCGCTGTTTCTTTTTCCCTATCATTAAGATAAGTTAATCCCTCTATACTCATGTCGTCTCCTTATTTATTTATTCTTGCCATCTTTTTTAACCCTATCTTTACTCGTTTATCTCCAGTACTCTTCCAAATAATTTCTAGGGTATCAAAGGCTACATCTATAATTTTACCTAGTTTTGCGTTCTCTTTTTCCAGGTCTTTCATTTTATAAGCCAACGCTTTTAGCTCTGGCTCTATTGATGTTTTAGGTCGTCTGCTCATGGTATACATACTCCTTAGGTTCTATATCTATCATTCGCATTCGTTCGCTTCCTAGCTCTAAGTTGTAACGTTTTTTAATACCATATGCCATAAGCTGATCACCACTAGCTATAAAATCAGTTAAGTGTAGTTTTTTCATATGCTCAAACTCCTCTTTATCTACATGCTCATCTATTTTCATAGTAACTAAGCTACCATCAGGCTCCCTGTAGGACTGTGCTCCTAGATGTATTAACTCTAATTCCTGTGTTAATACTTTTAGAAGGCCTAAGGTTTCACAACAAAGATTAAAGTCTACGTCTAAACCACCTAGAAAATAAACTAGATCATTGTTAAATGGAAATGAGTTTAATAAAGATCTACTGATAATTGCAGATTGAAAGTCTATATAACCTATTATGTTATCAGTATCTGATTTTATGTTTTGTGGGTTTTGTAAAGGACTAGAGTCTCCCCATCCTGGAGCTTTAGGCTCATGTATCAATGTACTTAATAAACCTATTCTTTGGTCCTTTAAATATTTAATAATAGTTTCTGTGTAATCTTTGGGTTTTAAAAGACAATCGCTATTTAAAGTCCAATACCCTAAATAATCTTTACTTTTATTTTCTTTCAGCCAATCAATTACTACCTGATCGAAACCCTTGTTGTAATCATTTTTAATATCGGAAACAGCCATAGGATACCACTGACTATTATCAACTACTGTTAAATCAAAATTATCTGATATAAAATAGTTATTAATATTATCTACTAGCTTTTGTGTTTCTTCTGGTGTTTCATGATTTATTATAAGTATTGCTATCTTATTCATTATCCTCTCCCGGTTAGTCTGATCCATAGTCCAACCACCGCGGCTATAACTATAGTCCAGATCACTGCAATAAAAAATCCAAACATATATGTTGCTATCCAAAAATAAGCACAAACCAACGTGAGTATTAATGTAGGCAAATGAAATCTCATTTACACCTCCTTATAGGTTATTACTGATTTATTTAATATATCTAGTTCTGGATTGCAATACTCTAACTTTACTAAAAATAAAGCTGCTTTAGGGGTATACCCTGCTTTAGTAAGTACTTCAACTGCTGCGCTAGCTGTACCTCCGGTTGCTAGTACATCATCAAAGATAAGTACGCTACCCTCCCCATTTTGTACTTCCATTTGTGACTCTCCATACTCTAGGGTATGTTTAACTAAAGAAGTCTTTCCTGGAAGACGTCCTGGCTTACTTCTTAATAATATTAAACCCTTATTATATTCTTCAGCTAAAATAGAGCCTACGAGAAATCCCCTTGATTCTATTACAGCTATATAATCATAAGCGGTATACCATATATCCTTAAGTTGTGGATACATGTTAGACATTATATCTTTACAACCCTGCACTATTAATTTTCTTAGTTCTGGGTCTGCATATATTGGGTTTAAATCAAAATATTTAATACCCTTAATTGGGTAGTTTTCGTATGTTTTAATGTTCTCTTTTATGATTTTCTCTGTCTTCATTTTCCTTCTCCAAAAATTTTATTGAATCTTGTAAATTTAACCATCGTGGTATTATAACAAAGGGGAATATGCCGTGTATAATAAATATTCCCCCCGTTATTATTAATCTTATTCCCACACCTAATGCGAATCTACAATGGGCACTCCACGATTCACCGGTACACCGGCGGGGGTGTTCGGTGAAGGGGTTCTTCACTACCACTTCCTCTTTTTAAATCCCTGGAGACCATTATCAGCATTTTTCTTACGTCTCTTTATTCTTGCAATCTGCTTGGCGGTTCTTCCATTCTTTTTTAAGAAATCGTTTTTCTTCCTTCTTTCTTGTTTTCTAGCTTTGGCTTTTCTATTTGGCATTGTTACCTCTTTGTTTTAATGTTTGTTCTGTAATTAAATCTTTTAGTTTTGTAGTAGACCATCCATGGGATCTAGTTGTATAGATAACTTTAGGCGGTAGATCATCTCCTGTAAAGGAATCTTTTCCTATATAGTCTTCTCCTAAAATCCTTACGTCTGGTTTCCAAAACTTGATAAGATTGTAAAGCTCTTCTTCTGTTTGGTAAATATACACATCATCGATGTAACGAATAGCCATCAATGCTTCATATCTATCGTATAACGGAATGACTGGTTTATATTTACTCTTTCTGTGTAGCGATGGATCCTCTTGTAAAAATACAATAAATCTATCACAATGTCTTTTTGCTTCTCTAAAACATTTAATATATCCTGGATGTAATATATCAAAGTTACCTGCTGTAAATCCTAGTTTCATCTTAACCTCCATTAGAGTTTAAACTTTTCCATAGTTATGTAATCTATAGTTTTTGTCCAATGTCTTACTGGAACCGCTGTTCCAAACTCCATTTCATCTAGCTTTTTAGCAAGAGGGTAATCATTACCACCTTCGTGCATCCTATCACCTAAAAAGATATATCTTTTATTAGGGCATTCTGTTTCTATATGTTGAATTACCTGTGACTTATCCATTCCCTTAGGATATATGTCTATAGATATTTGGCCTCCTAGTGTAGCATCAAGATCAGGAAATGTCTCTTTAATTTCTTTTGCAATTAACTCTCTTTCTTTGCTAGGTCCGTCAAACGCACCATACGCTTTCCGTTCTTCTAGAGTACATGCTCTACCAATTACACTAAAGTTGACCATACTGCCTCTCTCTTCTATATGACGACCTGCCTTTACAGGGCATTTACTATTTTTAACTTTCTTTTCTAAAAACTTAATAAGTTTAGAAGGAGCATCAAATTTATTTTCATACATAAGTTCTCCCCGTTTGTAGTAGTTATTTCCAGCACAGCAGAAAACTCCTTCAGCTTGGTTTAATAGATCCTCGGGTACTTGCGTTTTAGTTTTTTCTAAATCACTACCAGTCACTAAATAAAATCTGTTCTTATTCATGATAAATGACTGTAAAGTATCTTGCATAAATTTGTGCATCATGGTACGAGAATCAGTGAGGGTTCCGTCTACGTCAAAAATAAATATAGTATTCTGTACATTTAGTTCCATTACTTTTTCTCCTTATTGGCTTTAGCCATTTGTATTTCTGCACTTACAGCTTCGTCTATACTTGATTCAACTGCATTAACTTCTTCTGCTGTTAAGCCTGCAGGTAAAAACTTTTTACTTACCCATCCACATTTGCTGCATTGGTAAGTATTGATAGGTACCATTGCTTCTTGTGATGTGGGTGAGACTAACGGGGATACTCTTCTAAGTATGCTTACTGCTTGAAATATTTGTCCGCCGCATTTTTCACATTTGAGTGCTTCTGTATCACTCATCTTTAAGTTTAAGTTTTGTTGTCCTCCGCCACCTAAGTCCATTTTATTTCTCCTCTTTTTACAGCATCAGCAAACATTGCTACGATATGAGAGAGTAAATACTCTGTCTCATGTACTGTTGCCTTATCTTCTGACACATGTATTAATGCATGTTTATTTACTTTTAACCCATACTCTCTTTCAAGAATATATCTGTATAGTGATAGCTGAAGGGTGTAATGCGTAAAATTACAGTCCTCTAAATCTGCGGTACACTCTCGACTTCCTACTGTGCCGCCATAAGATTTTTTACTAATACGTTTATTAGTTTTCCAATCTAGGATAGTATATTCATCTTTTTTAGTATCATGAACGAGTAAGTCTATCATGCCAGCTATTTTCCAATCCCTTGTTACGACCCTTACCTCTGGATATAGTTTTAAATGATCTTTTCCAAAGATATTATCACCTAACCAATCCATGCCATGCCTTGCTTTCTTCCGTTCAATATCTGTTACACAACACTTTTGTAAAGAATTTTCATAGTCTGCAGATCCATTCTCACTATACTCTAGAATAAAATGCTCTAAAGAGTTGTGAACGTTAGTTCCTGAAATACCTGACTGCTCCCAATCTTTAAATAGGTCTTCTTTAGTACACCCTTGATACTTGGGTACGTTTTGAATTAATTTACTTGCAATCTTTTCTCTATCAAAGGGAGCAAAATAATTATGTATGAACGTTGTTGCACTTGTTAGTTTTAGTTCAGGTTGGTCTTTTAAGGAATATACATGCGTAGGCTCGTCAAATAAAAAGTTTGGGTCATGTAATACTTCATTGGGTGCTGGGTTTGATTTATAGTCTTCTACTTTCGTTTTTTCCAATTTATTTCTCCTTATTCGCATTAGCTATTAAATCAGAAGAGGATTGAATTTTTCCTCCACCGACTCCAAACAATAGCCCTATGCCATTTTGTTTGCAATATTTTATTTCTGGTGTTGTCTCATCTGTTCGATCTCCACCATTTCCAAAAAACACTTGGACACTAGTATCGGTATTATATAATTGATTTACTTTTCTAAGTACATCACAAGCTGTATCATCTGAGTCATCAAAACCAAAGACATAGTCTATATACTCTATAGATTCTAAGATAAACTTACGTTCATCAAAATCCATAAAGGGCTTGCCTTTCTTTCTAGTTAACCAATCATCAGAATTTAACCCCACTACTACTTCGTCAGCCATAAAGCTAGCTGCTTTAAACATTTCAACATGTCCCTTATGCACTGGGTCAAATCCACCAGATAGTATTATAATTTTTTTCATTAGTCGTCTCCTTTCAAAGTCATCTGTTGCTGGATCCATTATATCTTGTGGCCACATTTTATCTCTCCATCAAATAGTTAATAAATACATAAATCGCTATGCAGACCACAACACTTACTACTTCAATTAATATCTCATTAATCATTTTTGTGTCTCCATGCTCTAACGAGTTTGCCTAATTCCATATTATTGGGGTGATTGTCAACCAATTCTTTAACCTCATTTAACTCTTTCATTAGTCCAGAAATGGTTTGATCACTTCTTTCTAACTGTGTTAGGTGTTTATTTATTTCAAAATCATCGCTACTCATTTTCACTCCATTTAATTTTCTGAAGCAAATCTTTTTTAGTATCTCCAGAATTAAATTTAATTTTCTGTGCCACCATGTAGCTTTTAATTTGAGCTTTAGTCCACGCCATTGTAGGTGCTTCTAAAATTTCCTCATCTGTACTTGCTAACTTCTGTTTCGTTTCTTCGTTGATGTCGCTACCAATAGCATTAATTAAGTCCATGAAAGCTTTTCCTAATCCTGGTAATATGCTTCCAGCTGCTTCTGTTAAACTCATCTCTTTTTTCTTTTTAGCCATCGACTCTCTCCTTTTCTTTAATTCCTAGTATTTCTTTTACTTGCTCAAAGCCTAGTATTAGGCATTTACATGTTTCCATGTCAGTAGTATTTTGCGATGCTTTTTCCATAACATCTACAGCTTTTAATAAAGCCTCTTCATACCTAGCATTCTTAGTCATTTCATCTGCTACTATCTGTTTGTAATCGTTCTTATTCATTACTTAACTCCTTCAAGATTTAAGCTAATTAGTCTGCCATTTAACTTTTTAGCAGATCTGTCTTTGTACTTTTCTTTAGTAGCACTCCATTTTTTAATTTCTTTAAATTTAGCGTTACTTAAAATAAGTTTTAAATTTGTTTCATCATAGATAACTGGCTGAGCTACAGCTTGTATTGCTTCTGCATTTTTTGCTTCAGCATTATATACTGTTTCCCACACCTTCATTATATCTAGATGAAAGTCTTTAAATTGTTTTATGACTTTTAGATAATTAATAACAGATAACCTAAGTGTTCCCCCAGGTTTTAGGATACGATACCATTCAGGTAGTATTTCTTCTACGAATAATTCGTGTGGAATGTATCCTATACCGTGCGAACAGTATATTAAATCTACAGAATTATCTTTGTAGTCTAGTTTTGTCTTTAGGTTAGCTTCCTCTACTACTTCCCATTCAGGAGATAGTGGGGGTGCTACACCGCAAAGCATTTGTACTTTCATTTTATTACCTCTTTTATTTTTGTACCCTCGACACGATTCGAACGTGTGACCTACAGATTAGAAGTCTGTTGCTCTATCCAGCTGAGCTACGAGGGCATAGATTACTCTTCGTCACTCCAACTTGGAGTGTTATCGTAGTTCTCCATTCCTACATAACTATCTTTATACAGCTTCTTAAGTTTTTCATTTTTTTCCTTAGTCGCTGATGTAGAATCCGTAGGTCTTTGTGTTTTTCCATCAACCATGCCATAGGTATGATGTACAGGTGTATATACACGCTGCAGTTCTTGGTCTGGTGAGCAGCCAGCCTCCTTACACTCTTCCTCCGTCATAATATCAGAACACGTGGGCTTGTCGTGATCCATAGGCAAAGTAAAGTCCTTTGTCTTTTCAGTTACTGGACATCTATATGTGTAAGTTGGCATGACTACTCGCTCCTCCCGTCACCGATTAAGTTTCGGTGTATTATAGTTTCAGTTTTATGGTGTTCTACCGCTTTTTTTATAAGTCTAACTTCTGTTAACTTATCTCCCCAAGCATTCTTTAATTCAGAAACCACACTTTCTGGTAATATCATTTCTATCTTGGCGTATCTGCTCATTAAAACCTCACCTTTCCTATAGCTATAAAATAAGTTTCTGATGTTAATCTTTTAACATTTCCATCCTTGCATCTCTTAGCCATTAGGTTAACTTTCTTTTTCATATCTTCTTCAATCAATACTAAAGCATCAGCTCCTAGCTGAACTCCGGCGCTTTTAAATACGCCTCTAATCTCTTTTTTTGTCATCTTCTATTCTCCTTATGCACGTAGTTTGTGTTCTTACTATAAATTGAAATACTTCATCTTCTAGAGTATTTATTAAATGTTTCATATCATTTATTTTATTTTGTATACCTCTTAACTCGGTCTCCATTTCATCCTTATCTTTAAAGGCTGTAGTGTTGTAATCTTCTACTTTATTTGCCATCTTTTCCCTTTATTGGTTTTTCTAAAAATGTATGTAGAGCAAAAGTAAGTCTTAAGTCTACAATATGTCTAGCAGGAGGGTGTCCTTTATGTAATAACCTAGAATCAAAAGCCACCATTCTACCTGGTCTAGGGGTTATAGCTCCTAGGGCATCATAGTTTGGATCATATATTAAAGTTTCTCCACCCCATTCATTTTCCCAGACGTGGTTACAAAAGAATATAAAAGTAACAAATTGTCCGAGCTCTTGGTCTATTAGCTGAACATCTCTGTGTATGTCATCACCTAATCCAAAAGTTTGCCCATTGAACCATCCACGAAGCATTTTAAAATTTGGGCCTGCAAGAGTGTGAATTAATTGAACGCTTTGGTCAAGAAAAGGATACTTCTCGACTGCACCGTCATATTCTTTTTCTACTTTAGCGATAGTCTCTTCAAGACTGCCATCATCAGAGTCCCAATTTAAAATGTTTTTAACCCATGAAATTATTCCTGGACCTTTTTGTCCGGATCTGTTTGAAAAGTTAAAATCCATTTCGTTTTGTGCAGGAAACATTTTAGGATCAAAAGCATTGTCCCAAATAAATATACTATTTCCTGCGTTATAATCTTCTACATTTTCTTGTAACTTTATTTTATTTATCATCTTTTTCTTCCCTTAACCAATTGTGCCCTTTCGGCATTCCATATTTATTAACTCTTACATATACTATCTTATCAATAGTACAGACAATCCTGTCTGCGTGCATGCTGCGAACATCGCAAGATAGGTTTACGGAACTAGTTCCTACTTGATTAGTCTGCATACCTATCTCTACGACATCACCCTCTAGTACAGGGTATTTAAATTCAATCTCCGAAATAAACTTAGTAACTATAAGCCCTGTTTGAAGTTCTAAAGCTGCATGTATCCCACCTTCCTCATCGATCCACTTCAATAGCTGCCCGCCATGAAGAGTTCCACGGGGATTAAGATCTGCAGGTGTAATTAGTTTACGAGTTAAAAATTTCATTAATGATTCCTTTTACCGTTAAATACGCACACAAAGATTAAATCTTCCTCAGAACTTAGATTGCTAACCTTATGAAAGTAACCGTCAGGTATTAATACAATATCTCCGGCTCCAACTACATGAAAGAACTTACCTACTGTCATTGTACCATGCCCACTGACAAATTGATACACTTCTTCTTGGCCATCATGTTTATGGCCATTCGTGCTTTTGCCAGGGTGCAATATAGTTTTAGATACCACAAGGTCGTTTAGTGTTGTGTTATCTATAAGAGTATAGGTTTTATTCTTCTTTAGAATATTACTGTCTGATTTATCTAATGCTATTTTCATAAGTTATGTACTTCCTTGTATTTAGTCACTGCTCTTTCTTTTGCCTTAGCTTCGATCATA
>MDTD01114340.1_pt1 | contig 57696 bp, 59 predicted proteins | sample 811221 | NCBI WGS metagenome assembly MDTD01 (sample SAMN05326646, study PRJNA326480) | marine metagenome | isolation source: seawater | place: Pacific Ocean: South West | collected 2011
TCCGGCTGGCGGCCCGTCGCCGAGCTGCTCGACACAGCGACCCTCGCCGATCGGGTGGGTGCCACGCGGGCGGCGATCGCCGACTTCTCGGGGTGCGCGCCCACCGCTGTCCCGGTGCGGGTGGCCGCGTCCTCGCTGCAGATGGCGATAGCGGCGCGCCTGATGACACCGGCGCTCGGATCGTTCGCCGCACTGCGCGCCGTTCCCATGTTGACCGCGCGCTCGCTGCGCTGGCGCACCGCGGGGCATTCGGTGCAGTTCGGCGCCACCGAGCTCGAGTGGCGCGACACCGGGGACGCTCGCGCCGCCGCGCGCGCCATCGACACCGCGCTGCTCGGCGACGCCCTGGCCTCGCTGATCGACCGCTTGCACGCCGACGTCGCGCTGTCTCCGCAGGTCATGTGGGGCAACGTGGTCTCGTCGGCCAACGGGGCGGTGACCGTGCTGGGCATGACCGACCGGTCGCTGGTGAGCGCGGGCCGCCAGCTCGTCACCGCGCTGGCCGGCACGCAGAGGCTGCGCGGGACCGTCGACACTGCCGACGGCGCGTTCCGCAGGCGCAGCTGCTGCCTGTTCTATCAGGCACCGCACGGGGGCCTGTGCGGCGACTGCGTGCTGCACGGCGCCGACTCACCCCGCTGAGCGCCGCCATCGGGTCCGGCCGTCTCATTGCAACGTCGATGCAACGCAGGCCTCATTAGCATTCGGCCCGCCGACCGACCGGACGGAGTCACCGATGAGTTTGTCCCCCAGCGACTACGCAGTGCGCACCGCGCCCCCGCCGCGCGCCGACCTTGCCCGAAGCGCCCAAATTCCCAGCGCACGAAGGGGTTTGGTGTCGTCGCGCCGCATGCGGGCAGCGGTGGTGACCGACGACGAACTGCTCCGGCACGGCCTGGTGCACATGATGTCGCGCACCGACAGCGTCCTGCTCGTCGGCAACATGCGGCCCGGGGCGGAACTGGTGGGCCGGCTGCAGAGCCTGCGACCGGACCTGCTGGTGTTCGGCACCGACCGCGACGTCACGCTACCCACGCTGCTCGCCGATCTGCATCCGCGGCCGAAGGTGGTCGTCGTCATCGACACCGACGACCCCCAGACCGACCCCCTGGATCTGATCAGGGCGGGCGCCGACGGACTGATCGACCGGCGATCGACCTCCCACGAGTTGCTCGCCACCCTGATGCGGGTGGCCGCCGGGCACAACGCGCTGGACGCATCGTGCGCGAACGCCGTGATCACCCGGCTGCGCGCGCCGGTCGCCGCGCCGGATGACGCGTGCACACCGGTGTTGACGCGTCGGGAGCACGAGGTACTGCACCTGCTCACCGACGGCCTGGACAACCGCACCATCGCACGCAACCTGTTCATCAGCGAGGCGACGGTGAAGTTCCACCTGCACAACATCATGGGCAAATTCGGTGTGCACCGCAGGGCTGCGCTGGTGTCGACGGCGTTGCGCGGCAGGGTGATCGGGGGACGGTGATGGCTTCGGCCACCGTCGGGACGAACCGATGACCGCGGGCGTCACCGTCGAGTTACCGGTACACGGACGTCCCGTCCTGCTCGCCGGAGCGTCGGCGCGCGCCATCTCCACCGCAGCGGCGCTGGTCGATGCCGGGGCCTTGCTGACCATCGTCTGCCCCTCCCCCGCCCCGTACTTCGACGACCTCGCCGAACGCGGCCTGCTCACGCTGCACCGGCGTGAACCGACGGCCGCCGACATCAGCTCCGCAGCAATCGTGTTCGCGCACACCGGCAGCCGGGAGCGCGACCGCGGCATCGCACGACGCGCAGAACAACTCAACCGGCTCTGCGTCTGCCCCGAACCGCCGACCGCCCCCACCACCGGCCGTGCGGGGCGCGGCCGGGTCGTCATCGTCGGCGGCGGCCCCGGCGACCCCGGCCTGCTGACGGTGGCCGGGCGCGACGCGCTGGCCGCCGCGGACGTGATCGTCACCGACCGGTTGGCACCGGTCGCGGCGCTGGCCACCCTCGCACCGGACGCCGAGATCGTCGACGTCTCCAAGATCCCCGGCGGGCGACGCACCGAGCAGAGCACCATCAACGCGCTGCTCGTCGAGCATGCCGCGGCGGGCCGCACCGTCGTCCGGTTCAAGGGCGGGGACGGATTCGTCTTCGGCCGAGGCGGCGAGGAACTCGACCACTGCTTACGCGCCGGCATTCTGGTCGACGTGATCCCGGGCGTCAGCGCCTCGATCGCCGCGCCCGCCGCTGCGCTCATCCCGGTCACCCATCGTGGCCTCACCCAGGGGTTCACGGTCGTCTCCGGGCACGTACCGCCGGGGCACCCCGACTCCACCGTCGACTATGCCGCGCTGGCGCAGGCGAACACCACCATCGTGTTGATGATGGCCGTCGCCAACCTCGAAGCCATCAGCCGCGCGCTCACCGAGGCCGGGCTCGATCCTGACACCCCGGCCGCGGTGATCGCCGACGGATGCCTGGCCAGCCAGCGGCAGGTGCGCGCGACCCTGGCCACGATCGCGCAGGCCGCCCGGTTCGCCCGGATCGGCCCGCCCGCGACGACGGTGATCGGCGCGGTGGCCGGATTCGTTCCCGGACGGAGCACCGCCGACTCCGTGCAATCGATTGCCGTCCTGCAGGCCTGACAGGCAGTTTCGGCGCCGACGCCGCGGCTCAGGTGAGTGCGCCGGCCAGCAGCGCTGCCAGCGCCGCCCCGATGAAGGGGCCGACGATGGGCACCCAGGAGTAGGACCACAGCGGGTCACCCTTGCCCTTGATGGGCAGCAGCGCGTACGCGATGCGGGGACCGAGGTCGCGGGCCGGGTTGATGGCGTAGCCGGTGGGGCCACCGAGGCCGAACCCGATGGCCATGATCACGAAGGTGACGCCGGCGTAACCCAGCGTGTCGTTCACCGCCGGGGTGGTGAAGATCCACAGCAGCAACACGAAGGTCGCAATCACCTCGGTGACGAGGTTCCAGCCGGTGCTGCGGATCGCAGGGGCCGTGCAGAAGATCGCCCGGGTGCCAGAGTTGTCGTCGTTATGGTCGTACTGCAGCTTGAACGCCGCCCAGCACAGAACCGCGCCGATGATTCCGCCCAGTAACTGACCACCCATGTAGAACGGCACACTGCCCCAGGGGACACCGCCGTTGATGGCCACCGCCAACGTCACAGCGGGGTTGATGTGCGCGCCTGACGGCTCGGCGATGCTGGCGCCGGTGAAGACGCCGAAGCCCCAACCCAATACGATGACGAGCCAGTCCCCACCGCCGCCGTGCGAGAACGAGTTCTTCAGCACGACCGCCGCGACGGAACCGTTGCCGATCAACACGAGTACGCCGGTGCCCAGGAGCTCCCAGATGAAGATGTCGGTGTACGACACTGCCAGCCTTTCCGAAGTGGGTGTCCTGCCAGTGTCGGCGCCGGCGGCGCGGAAAGCCCCGCTACTGAGCAGGTCCCAACCGGCAACTGGCCGTAGCACTGGGCTTTCGGTTAGGTTGGCGGTCCCGGCGGCGCGAAAGCCGCACGAACGCGGTGTGTCTCGGCGCCCCAGGCAATAGCATCGGAGCCGAATCAAAACAGTTGCCGTACCGCTCTTTCGAAAGGTTCACCAATGACCTCGTTGCCGTTGACGAAAGCCCAGGCCGTCCTCGAGGCCGCCATCGCCAAAGCCGACGAGATCGGTCAGCCGATGAACATCGCCGTCGTCGACGACGGCGGACATCTGGTCACGTTCGCCCGCATGGACGGTGCGATCAAAGCCAGCATCGACATCTCCACGCGCAAGGCCACCACATCGGTGTTGATGAACGCACCCACCGCCGCCCTGATGGACCTGGTGCAGCCGGGTGCCGAACTGTACGGACTCGAACAGCTCTCCGGTGGACTGGTGGTGTTCGGGGGCGGCATCCCGCTCCGACTCGACGGCGTCACCGTCGGCGCCATCGGTGTCAGCGCCGGCAGCGCCGCCCAGGACGTCGCGGTGGCCGAGGCCGGCGTCGCAGCCCTCGCGGGCTGACGCCGGCCCGGCGCCGCGCGGTCAGTCGACGTCCACCCAGTCCAGCGTCCGCTGAACGGCCTTCTGCCACCCCGCATACCCGGACTCCCGCTGCTCCTCGCTCCAGTCGGGTGACCAGCGCTGCCCCTCCTGCCAGTTGGCGCGCAGTTCCTGCTCGTCCTTCCAGAAACCGACGGCCAGCCCGGCGGCGTACGCCGCGCCCAGCGCGGTGGTTTCGGCGACGACGGGCTTGACCACGTCCACGCCGAGCACGTCGGCCTGGATCTGCATGCACAGTTCGTTGGCGGTGATGCCGCCGTCGACCTTGAGCACCTCCAGATGCACACCGCTGTCGGCTTCCATTGCGTCGACGACGTCCCGCGACTGGTAACAGATCGACTCCAGCGTGGCCCGGGCCAGATGGGCGTTGGTGTTGAAGCGGCTCAGCCCGACGATCGCGCCGCGGGCGTCGGAACGCCAGTAGGGGGCGAACAGTCCGGAGAACGCGGGCACGAAGTACCCCCCGCCGTTGTCCTCGACCTGGCGGGCCAGCGATTCACTCTGTGCCGCACCGCTGATGATGCCGAGCTGGTCGCGCAGCCACTGCACCGCCGAACCGGTCACCGCGATGGAACCCTCCAGGGCGTACACCGGTTTGGCGTCGCCGAAGCGGTAACACACGGTGGTCAGCAGCCCGTGTTCGGACCGTACGATCTTCTCACCGGTGTTGAGCAACAGGAAGTTGCCGGTGCCGTAGGTGTTCTTGGCCTCACCGGAGCTCAAACACACCTGACCCACCATCGCGGCCTGCTGGTCACCCAGGATTCCGGTCAGCGGGATCTCGGTGTCCAGCGGACCGGCCGGATGCGTCACGCCGTAGGCGTCCGGCGACGACGACGACGCGATCGCGGGCAGCATCTGGCGCGGAATGTCGAAGAACGACAACAGTTCATCGTCCCAGTCCAGCGTCTCCAGGTTCATCAGCATGGTGCGGCTGGCATTGGTCACGTCGGTGATGTGCACCCCGCCGCGAGTGCCACCGGTGAGGTTCCACAACACCCAGGTGTCGCAGGTACCGAAGATGGCGTCACCACGTTCGGCGGCCTCCCGCACACCGTCGACGTTCTCCAGGATCCATTGGATCTTTCCGCCGGAGAAGTACGTGGCCGGCGGCAGACCGGCCTTCTGGCGGATGACGTCGCCGCGGCCGTCACGATCCAGCGCCGAGGCGATCCGGTCGGTGCGGGTGTCCTGCCACACGATCGCGTTGTAGTACGGCCGGCCGGTCTTGCGGTTCCACACCAGCGCGGTCTCGCGCTGGTTCGTGATGCCGAGAGCCACCACGTCCTGGGCCGACAGATCGGACTTGTTCAGCGCCGTCTGCAGGACCGAGCCGGTGCGCTCCCAGATCTCGACGGGATTGTGCTCCACCCAGCCGGCGCGGGGCAGGATCTGCTCGTGCTCGAGTTGGTGTCGGGCCACCTCGCGGCCGGCGTGGTCGAACACCATCGCCCTGGTGCTGGTCGTTCCTTGGTCGATTGCGGCTACGAAGTCGCCCAATTCCCGCTCCTTGAATCCTCGACCGGCGCCCCGCCGGTGACACCGTCCAACCTATCGGCCGTGGTGCGGACTCAGGCCGTATTGCCGCAAACTATCCGAACGGTGGGGCCGAAAACCGTTGCTGTGCTTGAGCGTGTCCGGCGACTACCGGTGAAAACACAAACTCGCACAGATCGAGGGAAATCCGTGCGAGTTTGCGTCCGAGCGATCAGAAGAACCCGAGGGCCTGATCGCTGTAGCTGACCAGCAGGTTCTTGGTCTGCTGGTAGTGGTCGAGCATCATCTTGTGGTTCTCGCGGCCGATGCCGGACTGCTTGTAGCCACCGAACGCGGCATGCGCCGGGTACTGGTGATAGCAGTTCGTCCACACCCGGCCGGCCTTGATGTCCCGGCCGGCGCGGTAGGCGGTGTTGCCGTCGCGGCTCCACACCCCGGCGCCCAGGCCGTACAGGGTGTCGTTGGCGATGCTGATCGCGTCGTCGTAGTCGGTGAACGACGTCACCGCGACCACCGGCCCGAAGATCTCCTCCTGGAACACCCGCATCTTGTTGTTGCCGGTGAAGATCGTCGGTGCGACGTAGTAACCGCCGTTGAGCTCGCCGCCGAGTTGGGCCCGCTCGCCGCCGGTGACGACCTGCGCGCCTTCACTCTTGCCGATCTCGATGTAGGACAGGATCTTCTCGAGCTGATCGTTGGACGCCTGCGCGCCGATCATCGTCTCGGTGTCCAGCGGATCGCCCTGGCGCACCGCCTTGGTGCGGATGGCGGCCAGCGCCAGGAACTCGTCGTAGATGTCGGCCTGGATCAGCGAGCGCGACGGGCAGGTGCACACCTCACCCTGGTTCAGGGCGAACATCGTGAAGCCCTCGAGCGCCTTGTCCTGATAGTTGTCGGCGGCGGCCATCACGTCGTTGAAGAAGATGTTCGGGCTCTTGCCGCCGAGCTCCAGCGTCACCGGGATCAGGTTCTGCGACGCGTACTGCATGATCAGCCGGCCGGTGGTGGTCTCACCGGTGAACGCGATCTTGGCGATCCGGTTGCTCGAGGCCAGTGGCTTACCCGCCTCGACGCCGAATCCGTTGACGATGTTGACCACACCGGCGGGCAGCAGATCACCGATCAGCTCGAACAGGTACAGGATCGAGGCGGGCGTCTGCTCGGCGGGCTTGAGTACCACCGCGTTGCCCGCGGCCAGCGCCGGCGCCAGCTTCCACGTCGCCATCAGGATCGGGAAGTTCCACGGGATGATCTGTCCGACCACACCGAGCGGCTCGTGGAAGTGGTAGGCGACGGTGTCGTTGTCGACCTCGCTCAGGCTGCCTTCCTGCGCCCGGATGCATCCGGCGAAGTACCGGAAGTGGTCGACGGCCAACGGGATGTCGGCGTTCAGCGTCTCGCGAATCGGCTTGCCGTTGTCCCAGGACTCGGCCAGCGCGATCGACTCGAGGTTCTCCTCGATGCGGTCGGCGATCTTGTTCAGGATCACCGCGCGCTCGGCGGCGGCGGTCTTACCCCAGGCCGGCGCCGCGGCGTGGGCGGCGTCGAGAGCCTTCTCGACGTCGGTCTCGTCCGATCGCGGGATCTCGCAGAACGGCTGGCCGGTGACCGGCGTCGGGTTCTCGAAGTAGCGACCGGCGTTGGGCGGTACCCACTGACCGCCGATGAAATTGTCGTAGCGGGCTTTGAACGACATCAACGAGCCGTCCGTCCCGGGTCGGGCGTACACAGTCATGGTGAGTCTCCTGCTCGTGTGTGGTGCGTCACTCAACCTACGCGCGGAACCGTTGCAGCACGGTTGCATCGTGGGGCTGGAAACGGGGACAATTCCGGGCATCGCCCCACCGAATAGCACACCTCGCCGCCGTGCCCGCCAGCAGCGCTCCCGCGACACGGTCGGCATGCTGGTGGAAGCCGCTGCTCAGGTGTTCTCCCGGGAGGGTGCGGGCGCGACGACGAACCGCATCGCCGAGCGCGCGGGGTTCTCGATCGGCACCTTGTACCAGTACTTCCCCGACAAGCTGGCGCTGTTGCGGGCGGTCGCCGAGAAGCACCTGCACGACGCCGATCGCCGGCTGACCGAGGTGTTCGCGCAGCTGCGTGCCGACGCTCCTGCGTTCGACACCACCATGCGCACACTGCTCGACGTCGTCGTCGCCGAGCACGCCGACCGGCCGCGGCTGCACGCGCTGCTGCACCGGATGGCACCGCGCGGGCTCGACGAGCTGGTCGTCGTGCAGGCCCTCGAGGACCGGATCTGCGACGAGGTGGCGTTTCATCTGAAGCGCTGCGACCGCGGTGGCGACGACCCGCAGCGGGCCGCCCGCGTGGTGGTGCACACGGTCGACGCGCAGCTGCACCGGGTGATGACCCGGCACGGCTTCGACATCGACGCCCTGATGGCGACCGTCAATCAGCTTGTGCCGCCACCTGATCGCGGACCGTGAGCGTCGCCGTGCGCAGCTGGTCCAGCCCGGGCTCCTCGATCGGGTAGTGCCCGCAATTCTCCAGTGTCACCAGCGTGGTCGGCGCCGAAATACGTTGTAGGAAGCGGATACTCAGCTCCGGCGGCGTCCAGGTGTCGGCGGTCGGCGCGACCAGCGTGACGGGCGCGGCGGTGAAATCCTCGGGAGCGATGTGCCGGAAGCTCATCCAACTGGACACGAAGCCCAGCGGGACGCTGGCTCCGCCGCCGCGGGGGTCGGCCGCGCACAGCCGGGACAGCGCGGGGTCGGTGCTCATCTGGGTCATGTCGGCCAGCCAGCGGATCGGGACCCGAAGCCGCCCCAGGGCCGGGTCGAGCGCACGCAGCACAGCCGGCGCGGGTCGGCCCAGGAAGGGGTAGCGAGTGGCCGCGGCCCGCGCGGCCGGGTCGGACACGTCGAGCAGGCAGGTCGCGACCACCGCGGCCACCTGCCCGGTACGCGCCGCCACCTCGTAGGCGAGCATGCCGCCCATGCTGGCCCCGAACAGGATCAGTGGGCGCGGATCGGCGGCGCGCTCGGCGCGCACCAGATCGGTCAGCAGCGCCACCCAGTCCTGATAGCGCACCCGCGACGGCTGGGCGACGACGGTGTCCCCGTACAACGGCAGGTCCGGCGCGAGCACGTCGACACCACCCGCGGCGACCGTCGCGACGGGCCACAGTGCCCCGCTGTACCCGCCGCCACCATGAATGAGCATCATGCGCACGTCAGCCCCGGGCGCCGGCGCCCTGGCGATGTGGACCCGGTTGCCGCGCCACGGCCACCAGGTGCTGGTCGGTGGCGCGAGGTTCTCGACGTAGCGGGCCGGCAGAAACTCGGCGTAGCTCCGGTAATCCATGAACCAATCGTCAGAAGCACAGACGCCGCTGACAACTCACCTTTGCATGGCCGCTGAACTGCGGATTGCCCGGGTTACTCGGGTTCGTCAGCCGAGTTCGAAGTCCAGGCCGGCCAGGTGGCCACCGGCCTGAGCGCGGGCCACCGCGGTCAGGCCCGCGCTGTCGCGCAGCGCCTGCCAGCCGTCGCGGTCGTCGCGTCCCTCCGGAAGCTCGAGCCAGCGTCGCAGCGGGCCGCTGCGCCCCTGGGCGTGTTCGGCGAGCACCGCTTCCCGCAGCGTGGTCGACAGCTGGGTGCGCAGCCGGCCGATGGCCGGCGACACCGAATGGGTGAGCAGCGGGCCGGGGTAGCGCGTCAGCGCCGTCTCGACGTCGCCGGCGTCGAGGGCGGCGAACACCTCGCCGATGTCGCTGGTGATGGGGGCGAGCAACCGGTAGGGGCGTGACCCGAGGTTCTCGGCGCCGACGACCTTGCGCAGTCGCGACATCTCGGCGCGCACCGTGACGACGTCGAGGCTCTTGTCGTCGAGCAGGACTGCCAGGTGGTCGGCCGACAGGCCTTCGGGGTGCCGGCTGAGCAGGACCAGGATGTCGGCATGCCGGCCGGTCAGGCTGGCCGCCCGCAGATGGCCGTAGCTGTCGGTGGTGACCCAGCGGGGGCGGTCGCCGCCGAGGACCACCAGATGCGGTTTGCGGGCAGCCGGTTCGGCCGAGATCCCGGAGATCCCCGACACCCGCAGCAGCGCCAGATGGTTTTCGACCGCGACCGCGGTGGCGCGCACCAGCGCCAGGGTCTGGGTGGTGGCCACCTGGTTGCCGCCGGTCAGGTCGATGGCGCCCAGCAGCGCGCCGGTGCTCGGGTCGTGCACCGGCGCGGCGGTGCAACTCCACGGCTGCACGACCCGGGAGAAGTGTTCGGAACCACGGATCTGCATCTCGCGGTCCAGGGTCAACGCGGTACCAGGAGCGTTGGTGCCCGCGCCTCGCTCGCTCCAGTCGGCGCCGGGCACGAAGTTCATGGCCTCGGCCTTGCGGCATGCGGCCGGGTCGCCTTCGACCCACAGCAGTGTGCCGTCGGCGGCGCTGACCGCCACGACGACGCCGGAGTCGGCGGCGTCGGCGACCAGCAGCCGCCGGATGACGGGCAGGGCGGGCGCGAGCGGGTGGGTCTCGCGCAGTCGTTCGACCGCGGCGACAGCTGCGGCCGCGCGGGCGCCGTCCAGGTCTGGATCGACCCCGCCGGCCAGGCTGCGCTGCCAGCTCTGTGCGACGACGGGCCGCACCGAATTCGTGTTCAGGAAGTTGGCGTCGACCTCACCGGCGACGAACAATTCATGCACTGTACGCAGCGCAGAAGACGACGGGCGGGTCGTCGCCCGTCCGCGCGATGCTTTCGGAGTTGTCACCCGCCGTTCACGCTCCTCGCGGTCGACCTGGCAGCAGCAACGGGCACTGTGCCGGTCATCACACCTGGCGCCAGGGTAGCGCACGGGAGGTGTCTGAGGGTGTACTGCGCGGCCCCGGCCGGCTCCCCTCCGTGCCGAGGCCGCGCAGACTCTCGTGGGGCGGCGGTCACCCGCCCCAGGCTCGGGCGGCGCTGCGGTCGGTGGCGGCGACGTCGTCGGCGCCGTCGCGGACCGCGTTGCCGAGGCTGACCAGGATGTCGTTGAGCGCCGCGGCGGCCTGCTCCCACCGGGCCTGTTCGACGCGGTAGGCCTCGGCCGCTTCGCGGCTCCAGGTCGCCTGCAGCGGCGCGATCTGCGCGCGCAGGTCGTCCAGTGCCGCGTTCAGCCGGGCAGACGTGGCGTGGATCTCCTGGCGCACGGTGTACTCGATCTCACCGAAGTCGTACGACAGTGTGGCGTTCATGGATATGGGCTCCTCAGATCGTGGCGGCGACGGAGCCGATGCGGTCGGCGTGGCCGTCGGTGGTCGTCCTCAGGATGCGTTCGTTGTCCCGGATCGTCTCGGCGATCCGTTGCAGCGCGGCGTGCAACTTCAGCGACTCGCCGTTCCAGCGCTCCATGACCTCACGGAACCGGGTGGCCGCGACCCCGCCCCACACCGAGGGCGGCACACTGCTCATCGCGGCGACGAACGACTGCAGCATCGCGCGGATCTCGTCGTTGCGGGCGTCGGTCTTTCCGGCGACCGCCAGCATCAGGTCGAAGTCGGTGGTGAGGGCAGATCCTGCAGATTGCAGGTGCGGTGGCTGGGTCGGCATCGCGTTCCTTCCGGGTTCGGACGGGTGATCTATGGGATTGGACGCGCCGAGTCGCCCGTTCGGTTCCGTGCCGTCGAAGAAAACTTTCACCGCACCGCCCGCGCGGACCGCACCGCCTCCAGACACGGCCCGGCGACGTCGTGGCGATCCCCGGCGGCGCTCTGGCAGCCGATCGCGATGCGCAGCGTGCCGTCGACGACCACGGCCCAGGTGATTTCAGTGCCGGCCCGGTGTTCGCGGTAGGTGACCGCCGGTCTGCCCGCCACCCGGGCGTCGCCGTCGAAGTCGGTGAACACCCCGGGTGGCTCGGCTTCCAGGGCACGTCGCAGCGACTCGCCCACCGGCACCGGCGTAGCGGTATGGGACTGCGTGACGTGCAGCGCCGTCGACCCACCAGGCGGACCGACGCGTACCCGGGCCGACCCGGGGCCGTCGGTGAGACGTTCGGCGACCCAGTCGGCGGGCACCCGCACCGCGACGCGGCCCTCCACCAGAATCGCTGTCGCGTCGACCTGTTCCGCCGGCGCCCGCGCCAGAACCGCCCCGGCCGCCACCGTCAGAGCGGCCCCGGCGAACAGCGCCGGCAGACGCCGACGACGGCGTGCCACGGGCACCGGCCGTGGCGCGATGGCGCACCTGTGTTCGGCGGCCACTGCCACACGCGCGCGGTCGCTGAAGCACACGGGTGCGCCCGCGGCGCGAAGGCGTGCGGTGACCGCCGGGTCCGGCGGCGCCACGGCCGCAGGGACATCGACGATCACCTCGTTCGCACCCGCCAGGAGATCGACCAGAGCCCCGTCGTCGCGAGGAAGCACCGTGGGCGACACTCCGGGAGCGGCGATCACGACGAGCTCACTGCTCAGCTCGACCACGGTGGCTCGGGTGTCCCCGCCGAGAAGCGCGGCCCGGCGCAACACCGTGACCTCGGCGCCGAGACCTCGGGCGGCCGCGGTGAGTACCTCGATCCGCGTGGCCGGCCACCAGGTGGGCGCCACCACCGTGAGAGGCCCCCCGCCCCCGGCCGCCGCGGCGTCGAGCACGTCGGTCCAGAGCCTGCTCACCCGCAGCGGTCGCCCGTCGAGCAGGGTGATCGGGTCGTCGATACAGTCGATGGCCTGTTGGATCCGTTGCGGTGCAGCATCTCCCGGTCCTCGCACCGTCACCGGACCGACCTCGACCACCGTGATCACGGTGGCGGCACCCAGCCGAGCTGGATCAGTTCGTCCGCCTGGCCGCGGATCAGCAAGGTGCCACGTCCCGGCGGTTGCAGCGCGGGCCGGGCGGCGCCGAGTAACACACCCTCGTCGGGGCTGGCGCTCATCATCAACCCCGAGCAGCCCATGTCGCGAAGCCGGGCCAGGACTGGATCGAACATCGCCCGCGCGGCGCCGCCGGAGCGGCGGGCGACGATCAGGTGCAGCCCGAGGTCCTTGGCGTGCGGCAGGTAGTCGGCCAGCGGCGTCAGCGGGTTACCGGTGGCGCCGGCCACGAGGTCGTAGTCGTCGACCACGATGAAGATGTCCGGTCCGTCCCACCAGGACCGGTCCCTGAGCTGCTGCTGAGTGACGTTCTCGTCCGGCATCCGGGCGTCCAGCTGGGCCGACAGCGCCGCCATGCGGGCCGACAGCGCCGGGCCTGACACCGAATAGCCGCCGAGATGGGCGGTTTCGACGACGCCCAGCAGGGTGCGCCGATAGTCCACGAGCTCGATGCTCGCATTGCTGGGCTCTGTGGTGCGGATCAGTTCGGTGCACAGCAGCCGCAGCGTTGCGGTCTTGCCGCATTCGCCGTCACCGAGGACCAGCAGATGTGGGTGCCGGTCGAAATCTATTGTGATGGGGGCGAGCTCACGTTCGCCGAGGCCGAGCACCACTTCGCCGTAGCGGGCGATCCGGTGGTGGCGAACCAGCGACGGCAGCACCTCGACGGGCCGGGCCCGGCGGGTGTCGGGCGGTCGACGCACCGCGGTGGTGTCGGGCAGTGCGAGCAGCATCTCCTTTCCGTCGCGGGTCAGGCCGCGTCCCGGCGGGCGGGTGGTGAGTTCGCGGGCGCGCCGACGGTCGATCTCCGAATCGGCCGGGTCGCCCAGTCTGAGCTCGATCCGGGTGCCGAGCTGGTCTTTGAGCGCGGGACGGAAATCCGCCCAGCGCGATGTGGAGAGCATGACGTGCACGCCGAAGGCCAACCCCTGTGCGGCAATCGCGGTGATCGCCATGTCGAGCCCCTCGAACTCCTGGCGCAACACCGCCCAGCCGTCGACCACGAGGAACACGTCCCCGTGGGCGTCGTCGACACTGTTCGGCTCGGCCGCGGCGTGGCGGCGGTACTTGGTGAACGACGTGACGCCGAGCCTGCGCATCGCCGCTTCCCGCGACCGCAGCAGGGATTCGAGTACCGCGACGGTGCGTCGGCACAGGTCGGCCTCGGCGCGGGTGGCGACCGAGCCGACATGCGGCAGCCCTGCCACGGCGCCCAGTGCGCCCCCGCCGAAATCGAGGCAGTAGAACTGCACCTGCGCCGCATCGTGGGTCGCGGCCAGCGCGGTGATCACCGTCGCGAGCGCCGTGGACTTGCCCGAGCGCGGCGCACCGACAACGGCGACATGACCGGCCGCCCCGGACACGTCCACGAGCAGCGGATCGTATCGCTGCTCGAACGGGCAGTCGACGATGCCGACGGGCGCCCGCAGGGGCGCGGCCGGGGTCGCGGCCAGCAGCGCCGGTAGTGGCGGCGCCCGGTGCAGCGGCGGCAACCAGATGCGGTGCGCGGCCGGTCCGCGGCCGGCCAGCGTGCGCAGCACCACCTCCAGCAACGGCCGCGACGAGTGGGCCGGTACCGGCGCAGGAGCCGGCGCGGCATCGGCCAGGGTGAACCGCCGCACCGCGACAGGCCCATCGGGGCGAACCACGGACAGATGCGGACCGGAGACGAACGCGGTGTGGAAGCGGGTCACCCGGCCGTCGGCGGTCTTGAGATAGCCGGCTCCGGGGTCGGGTGGCAGGTGGTGGGCGTCGGCGACACCGAGGACCGCCCGGGATTCAGCGGCCGAGAACGTCTTCAGGCAGATTCGGTAGGACAGGTGGGTCTCCAGTCCGCGCAACCTGCCCTCGTCGAGGCGCTGGCTGGCGAGCAGCAGGTGCATGCCCAGCGACCGGCCCAGCCGCCCGATCGCGACGAACACGTCGATGAAGTCGGGGTGCTGGCTGAGCAGTTCGGAGAATTCGTCGACGACGACGAACAGTGCAGGCAGCGCCGCCAGGGACGGGTTGTGCTCCCGCATCCGCTGGTAGTGGCCGATGTCGGTGGCGTTGCCGGCCGCCCGAAGAAGCTCCTGGCGGCGGTTGATCTCCCCGGTCAGTGCGTCGCGCATCCGGGCCACCAGTGGCGCCTGGTCGGCGAGGTTGGTGATGACGGCGGAGACGTGCTGGGCGGTGTCCATCCCCAGAAAAGTTGCGCCACCTTTGAAGTCGATCAGCACGAGGTTGAGGACCTCGGGTGAGTGGGCGGCGATCATGCCCAGGGTCAGTGTCCGCAGGAATTCCGACTTACCGGATCCGGTCGCGCCCACGCACAGCCCGTGCGGCCCCATTCCGCCTGCGGCGGCTTCCTTGATGTCGAGATGCAGCGCGGTGCCGTCGGCGGCCACTCCGATCGGCGCGGTCAACGTCACGCCCCAGACCTGGTCCACGTCGATCGCCGCCGGATCGTCGATGCCCATCAGCGCCGGCCAGTCCGGCGCCCGACCCGACCCCGCCCGTCGGCCCTGTGCCCCAGTGGCACACGCGGCGATCCGCCGCGCGCAGGCGGTGGCGTCGGGTAACGCCAGCGCGTCGAGCGCCACCTGGTACACCACCCCGTCGACGCGGATCGTCGGCGCGGCCGCCGGCTCCGCGGCGCGCAGTACGACCACGGTGTAGCCCGGTGCGGCCGGTGGCTCCGCTGCACCGTCGACGAGGACGACCCGGTGCGACGCCACACCGGGGTCGCGGGTGTGCGGTAACCATTTCAGCCAGTCCCACTGCGGCGCCGTCGTCTCGTCGAGCAGTGCGGTGACACCGAGGACATCGGGTGCGTGCAACATCGCCAGCTGACACAGCAGCGCACGCGCAACCGATCTCGCCGCCCCCGGGTCGCCGTCGACTCGCAGGATCCGGTTGTCGTTCAGTCGCAACAGGATCGGCACACCACCGATCAGCGACCACCGGTGCACCAGGTCATGCATCGCGGCGACGGTGACGGGGTCGGCCACGCCGTCGGGCGGGGTCCGCGGCGCCACCACGGTGATCGCCGGCGGGCCGTCACCCACCCCGATCCGGGCGCTCAGGTGATCAGGGTGCGCCGGGTCCCGCTCCCACATGCGGTCGCCACCGGCGAGGCTCCACAGCGCTGCGGGGTCCGGGTGTACCCGATGCAGACGGCGGTGTTCCTGGTCGGCCGACTCCGCCAGTGCAGCGTGCACGGTGTCGAGGTAACGCAGGTATTCGGCCCGCTGGGCGGTGATCTCGGCGCCCCGGCCCGCTCCCCTGGCACCGTAGACGAGGGTGCCGACCAGGGACACGACCATCATGGCCGGGAAGAGCAGGAAGGTCGGACTGCGCGGTGCCCCCGAGGTCAGATACACCGCGCTCATACCCGCGACAGCGACGATCATCACGAGCGGCAGCAGTCTGGCCATCGGGTTGGGTGGCGGTGTCCGCGGCACCTCCGGCGGAGGATCGACGACGAGTTGACCTGGCTGCGGCCGGGACAGCGGTGTTTCGGTGTTCTCCATCGTCTGGATAGACGCAACGAGGCGGTGTCCGGTTCCATCCACAGGCGAAGGAAGATCTGCGCGACGCCGGGTCGCACCCGAGTTACGTTGATGCCGTGACGGATACGTTGCGCCGGGTGACCGTTCACGCCGCCGGGCCCGGCGGATGGTCGCAGGCCGATCTGATGTTGCCCGCCGGATGTCCGCTGGGCTCGATGCTGCCGGAGATCGTCGACGCCGTCATCGGACCTGTCGGACCTGTCGGACCCGTCGAACCCAGCTCAGCATCGCCTCCGCTGGGGTGGCACGCGTCCCGAGTGGCCGGCCAGCGCCTGGACCCGTCACTGACCTTGCACGAGAGCGGCGTCGCCGACGGTGAGCTGATCGTCCTGTCGACGACCGAACCGCCGACGCCTCAACGAGTACACGGCGACGGGTGTGCCGCGGTGCTCGCCGCCGCGGACCGTTCCACCACGGGCTGGGGCCGCGCCGGACCCTGGGTCGGTCTGACAGGGTGCCTGGCCGCCGCAGTGACGCTGGCATGGTCGGGGGCGCAGACGCCGACACCGGGCCCCTTGTGGGTCGCGGTGCTACTCGCGCTGTCCAGCGCCGCGGCCGCGCCGGCCGTGCGCCGGGCCGCAAGCGCCGCGACGACCCTCGCCGGCCTTGCTGCGGTCGCGTTCGCCGCTGCCGCCGGGTTCCTGGCCGTCCCGCATGCACCTGCGCCGGCGACGATGCTGCTGACCGCCTCGGCGGCGCTGATGACGTCGACGTCGATGGTGCGCAGCGTATGTCGCGACAGTGTCGCTCTCGGTGCGGTCGTCACCGCTGCCGCCGGCGTGGTGGCGGTGTCGGCGGTGTGCACGGTGACCTCGCCGAGGATTGCGGTGACGGGCTCGCTGCTGGCGGTCACCGCCGTGGTCGCGTTGTCGGTGGCGCCCAAACTCGCCATCACCGTCGCCGGAATCGGGCCGTCACACGGCCTGGTCGACGAGAAGCGATCCGCGGATGCGCATCGGTTGTTGACCAGCGTGGTCACCGGTTCGGCAGGGGCCGCGGCCCTGGGTGTCGCCCTGGTCGCGCTCGACGCAGCGCGGTCCCCGGAGGCGACGCTTCCCGTGCGCCTCGCGGCCGTGCTGCTCGCGGTCGACATCGGACTGGTGTTGTCGCTGCGCCAGCGCGTGCACTCCGACGGGGGACGGCGTGTCGCGTTGGGCTTCGCCGCGATGACCGCGCTGGCGACCGCCCTCGCGGGCGCGGCGGTCACGGCCCCGGCGCAGACGTACTGGATCGCCGGGCTCACCGGGGCAGCGGGCCTGGCTGTCATCGGTGTGCGCCGTGGGGACGAGAGCGCCAATCCTGTGCTGCGCCAGTCGGTCAACGTCCTGGACTACCTGTCTGCCGCGGCGGTGGTGCCGCTGGCGACGTGGGCGGGCGGCCTCTATGACCTGTCCCGCAACCTGGGCTTGCCGTGAGGGCGGCCAGGACCCTGGCCGCCGCGACGCTGGTCGCCGCCGCGGTGTGGACCCCACCGTCCGCGTCCGCGGTCACCCCACCGCCGGTGGACGAGAATCTCCTGCCGGCGCCGGCTCCGCCGCGTCCACCGCAGCCGACCACCAGGTTCGCCGACTGTGTCACCGCCGATCCGACGGCGTCGGACACCGGCGGCCAGCCGGGCCAAGTTGCCGGACAGGATCTGCGCGCGGCGTGGGCGTTGACCAGAGGAGCGGGCCAGACCGTCGCCGTGATCGACACCGGGGTGGCCCGGCACCGACGCCTGCCGCACCTGCGCGCCGGTGGCGACTATGTCTCGAGCGGTGACGGCACCGCCGATTGCGACGGGCACGGCACCGCGGTCGCCGCGATCATCGGGGCGGCGCCCGAACCCGCCGGGAACGGGTTCACCGGTATCGCCCCAGATGTCTCGATCTTGGCGATCCGGCAGTCCAGCAACAAGTTCCGGGCCGACAACGATCTGGCCGGGTCGGGTTACGGCGATGTGGCCACGCTGGCGGCCGCGGTGCGGGCCGCCGCCGACCTCGGCGCGACCGTCATCAACATCTCATCGGTGGCCTGCCTGGCGGCGGACGCCGCCCTCGACGACCGCGCGCTCGGCGCTGCGCTGGCCTATGCCGTCGACGTCAAGAACGTCGTCGTGGTGACCGCGGCCGGCAACACCGACGGGCCGGGTCAGTGCCCGGCCGGCAATCCGGACGCCTCGAGCGACTGGGCCGACGTCGCCGTCGTGGCGAGCCCGGCCTGGTACGACGACTACGTGCTGACCGTAGCCTCGGTCGGGCCGGGCGGCCTCGCCTCACCGTTCACCCTTGCCGGACCGTGGGTGGACGTCGCCGCACCCGGGGAGGATGTCGTGTCGCTGGCCGCGGTCGGTGACGACACGGTGCGGGTCTCGGGCACGAGTTACGCCGCACCCACGGTGAGCGCGGTCGCCGCGCTGGTGCGAGCCCGCTTTCCCCAATTGAGCGCACGCCAGGTCATGCGCCGCATCGAGGACACCGCACGACACCCCGGCTCCGGCTGGAACGCCGAGGTCGGCCACGGCCTGGTCGATGCGCTGGCAGCGGTCAGCGGCGGCTCGTCGCCGCACCCGATGCCGCTGACCGCGCCCCTCACCGTCGCCCCGGCGGCGCCGGTCACCGACACCGGCGCCCGGGACACCGCGTTGCGGGTAGCGGGAGTCTGCGTGGCGCTCAGCGTGGCCGTCGCCGCGGGGGCCCGGTCACGGCGACGCCACGAGCCCGTCCCGGGCGACTGAGGCTGCCGCCCGGCTGAGGTCCGGTCCGGCAGGCAGCGCGGCCAGCACCGGCCAGGGGGCGGGCACCGGCGTGCCGGGAAGACCCAGTGCTGCCGCGGCATCGGTGTCGGCAACGCCGTACCGGACCCCGGCGTCGCTGACGAGGAACGTGGATCCGGCTTGGTGCGCGTCGCCGCTGAGGCCGACGGAGCGGACATAGCTGCCATGGCCCGCCGGTATCGCCACCGCGTCCAGCGCCGGACCGCCACCATCGGCTTGTGCGAGAGGCAGCGACCTCTGGCCGGCGACCGGCCCAGCACCTGTGAGCAGCGCCGTATGCGGCTGGGCGGCGGCGTCCCAGCGCGCGCACACGACGGGATGGGCGCTCACCCCGGCGCGCTGCGGAAACGTCGTGACCGGCAGGCTGTTCACCACCGGGAGCGCGCCGATGCGGTCGGCGCTCACGGCAGGGATCTGCCGAGCCGCCCGGGAATCGGTGTAGCGGATGAGGTCGGCGGTGACCTGCCCGATGCGCTGCACGCCGCCGGCGAGGGCGACGAACAGTTCATCGTCGTTCGCGGGCGCCGTGGCCGGCACCCTCAGCACGGTGCCCGCCGGCATCTCCGGCAGCGCGGAGCGACCGGAGGGGATGTGCGGCGGCTCGATCGCCGGGGCTTCCGGGATGGCCGCCAGCAGCAGCGGGGACACCGGTTGCGGCACGAGTCCGTCGAGCCGCAGGGCGCGAACCACCGCGGGATGGCGCAGGTCGACGCGAGCGCGCCAGGCTCCGTACAGCAGGTAGGTGGCGGCGGGTTCTTCACGCGCGGTGACCAACACACTGTGCCCGTTGGCCAGGTCGCGGGGCACTGCTCCGGCGATGACGGTGGTGAGCTCGGAGCGGGCGTCATCGCACACCGTCCACTGAGCGTCGGCCAGCGTCGGCGCCAGGTGCGGTGGGGCGTCGGGGATGCCGACCATGGGGCCTCGCAACGCGCGGTCGACGGCCCGCTGCGAGACGATCCGGGGTTCTGCCGGGGACCCGGCGACCAACCGGGCCGAGGCGAGGTTGAACACCGGGTGCACGCGGTCGTCGATGCGCACGTACAACGCGCCGCTCTCCCGGACCAGCACTATCGGTGCGTCGCCGAGATCCCCGGCCGGTCGCAAGACTGCCAGCACGGCCACGACCGCGACGGCCACCACCGCCAGCACCGCCCCGATGACCAACGAGATCGACTGAGCGGCAAGCGGATCGTCGAGCATCCGGGCGTCGCCGCGCACCAGCGCATGTTCGATGCGCCGCATCAGGAACCGGTGTCCGCTGATCTGTAGCCGTGTGGTCGGTTGTCGTCTCATGAGCCCCTTGGTGAGCGTAACCACGGCCGAGGTGGGCTCAGATCACTTGTTGGAGCGGCGCTCCCGGTAGGCGGCGACGTGTTGGCGGTTGCCGCAGTTGCCCGTGTCGCAGAACTTGCCGGACCGATTGCGCGAGAGGTCGACCAGCACCGCCTCACAGTCGGGGGCGGCACAGATCTTGAGGCGGCGCAGCTCGCCCGACCGGATCAGGTCCGCCAGCGCCATCGCCATCTCGGCGCCCATCCGTTGCCACAGCGGGTCGTGGATCGACGCCAGGTGCAGGTGCCACTCGGGCATCTCGGGATGGCGGGTCAACCACGGCGCCGCCCGGGTGTCGGAGAGCAGCGCGTTCACTCCCCCGACGGCGCGGGCCTCGTCGTCGGCGGCCTCCCAGATCCGGCCGAGCCGGTCACGCAGTCGGTGGACGGCAGCCAGCTCGGCGGCGTCGTGGTCGCGCCGGCCCGTCCAGCCGAAGCTGTCGAGATACTCGTCGAGCGCGGCGAGATCGCCCAGCTGTTCACCGTCGACCCGGTCGCTGTTGATCAGGACAGCCACGGCACGCAGCGTGTGCTCGGTGTCATGATTGAAAAGCATTTGACTCATGACCTCCTCCACCAGTAGCGTCATGACCGAAGCTCATTTTACTCCTTACATTCAGCCCGCACAGGCGGGCTACCTGGCCTTTCTCTGGAGGTGGAACCATGGCCGCCGATCTCACGCAGTCCTCGCCACGCGCCGGCGCCGCCCAGGCGCACCAGTTCCAGATGGGTCTACTCTTCGCCATCGGCTCCGCGCTCGCCTTCGGATCGTCCGGACCGTTCGCGAAATCGCTGATGGAAGCCGGATGGAGCCCCACCGCCGCCGTCACCGCACGGCTGGCCGGCGGCGCGCTGGCCATGGCCCTGTTCGCCTCGATCGCGCGGCCGGGGTGGCTGGCCGAGGCGCGGACCCACGCCCGCATCGTGGTGCTCTACGGCTTGGTGCCCATCGCCGGCGCCCAGCTGTTCTACTACAACGCCGTGGCCCACCTGTCGGTCGGCGTGGCACTGCTCCTCGAGTACACCGCGCCGATCCTGGTGGTCGGTTGGCTGTGGGCCACCACCCGTCGGCGCCCCACCAACCTGACACTGGGCGGTGTCGCCCTCGCCGTCGCCGGCATCATGCTGGTGCTCGGGGTCGTCGGGCCACACGGGGTTTCCGGTGCCGACATCAACCTCGTCGGCGTCGGGTTCGGGCTGGCCGCCGCGGTCTGCGCGGCGTGCTACTTCCTCTGGTCGGACACCTCGCAGACCGCCAAGACCGACCCCGGCGCCGGGGACGCGGCGCCGCTGCACCCGATCACATTGGCCGCCGCCGGCCTCATCGTCGGCGCAGCGGCGGTCAGCGCGCTGGGGGTTTCCGGGGTCATGCCGCTGGCGTTCACCGCCAACGACGCCGTCATCGCCGGAATGACCACGTCGTGGATCGTGCCGGTCGTCGCCCTGGGGCTGATCCCCACGGCGATCGCCTACACCCTGGGCATCGTCGGCATCGCCAAGCTGCAGCCCCGCTTCGCCTCACTGGTCGGGCTCTCGGAGGTGATGTTCGCCGTGCTCGCCGCCTGGCTGCTGCTCGGCGAGGCGATCACCGGCACCCAGGCCATCGGTGGCGCGATCGTGCTGGCCGGACTCGCTCTCGCCCGGGCCGGTGACCGCAGCGAGACGTTCGGCCTCGACGACACGGTGACGTGGCCGGATGCGCCCGCGGCGCCGGAGGCCCTGCGATAGTTTCGGCAGCCGGTAGCTCGGCTAGCTATCATCGCGGAGGTGAACTCCGATCTTGATGCCCGGCCCGCCCGACCGATCACCCGGCTGATGTCGGTGTGCGCCGCGGCGCTCGTCGCGGCCACCGCCGTCGTCCTCGGCCCGGGCGCCACCGTCGCGCAGGCCCAGGGCTGTCCCGACATCGAGGTGATCTTCGCGCGCGGCACCGACGACACCCCCGGCCTCGGCCGCGTGGGCGGAGCATTCGTCGACTCGCTGCGGGGCAAGGTCGGCGGTCGGTCGGTCAACGCGTATGCGGTGAACTACCCGGCCAGCTTCGACTTCCTCGCCGCCGCCGGCGGGGCCAACGACGCCAGCAGACAGGTCCAGTTCATGATGGCCAACTGCCCGGGCACCCGCATGGTTCTCGGCGGCTACTCGCAGGGCGCGGCGGTCATCGACATCATCGCCGCCGTGCCGTTCCCGGCGGTCGGGTTCACCAACCCGCTGCCACCCAACGCTCCCGACTTCGTCGCCGCGGTCGCCGTGTTCGGCAACCCGACCGCGAAGGTCGGCCTGCCGATGACGGCCAGTCCGGTCTGGGGAACACGCGCGATAGACCTGTGCACGGTGGGCGACCCGGTGTGCTCGGACGGCGACAGCGTCCCCGCCCACAGCGCCTACGTCTCCAGCGGACTCACCAACGAGGCCGCCTCGTTCGTCGCCGGTCTCGTCTGACCGCGGGCCTCCGACCGGCATACGCTACGGTGTCTTGTGCTTTCCGACCGATTCGTCCGCCGTGCCCTGGCGGCGACCGCCGCCGTGGTGTTCCCGGTGGCGGCGACAGTCCTCTCGCCTGCCATGGCGTCGGCGCAGCCCTGCCCGGACGTCGAGGTGGTGTTCGCGCGCGGCACGAGCGAAGCGCCAGGGGTCGGACGAGTCGGCCAGGCGCTGGCAGACTCGTTACGCGCCCAGCTCGGCGGCCGCACCGTCGGCACCTACGGAGTGAACTACCCGGCGACGTATGACTTCCTCAACGCCGCGGGCGGCGCTACCGACGCCGAGAACCGCATTGCGCTGATGGCCCAGCAGTGCCCCGGCACCCGCATCGTGCTCGGCGGGTACTCCCAAGGGGCCGCGGTGGTCGACATGCTGGCCGGGGTGCCGCCGCTGGGCAACCGCATCGGCAACATCGGCTCGTCGCCCCCGTTGGCGGGCAGCCTGAACGGCAATGTCGCGGCGGTGGCAGTGTTCGGCAATCCGGCGACCAAGTTCGGCAACCCGGTCTCGGCGACGGGTTCGTTCGCGGGCAAGGCCATCGACCTGTGCGCCGACGGCGACCCGATCTGCTCGGACGGCCGCAACCCGTTCGCCCACACCCGCTATGAGACCCCGGAATTCATCGGACCGGCGGCGGGCTTCGTCGCGGGAAGAGTCTGACCGCCTGCCCGCCGTCACCTTCGCCGTTAATATCGGGCAGGTGATCGTTGCTCTGGCCCGGCGCTGCCGAGCCCTGTTCCTCGTCCTGGCTGTGCTGCTGCCGACCGTCGTCGCGCTGGCACCTGGTGCCGCGGCCCAGTCCTGCCCGCAGGCCGAACTCATCTTCGCGCGGGGCCGCATCGAACCGGCTGGCGCCGGGCAGATCGGCAGTGCGTTGATCGGTGCGCTGCGCCAGAAGACCGGCATGGACATCGACCTGTATTCCGTCAACTATCCCGCCGACACCGAGATCGACATCGGCGCCAACGACATGAGCCGACGTATCCAGTACATGATGGACAACTGCCCGGATACCCGGCTGGTGCTCGGCGGCTACTCGCTGGGCGCGGCGGTCACCGACGTGGTGCTCGCCGTGCCGATCGCGGCGTTCGGCTTCCGCAACCCGCTGCCCGCCGGTGCCGACCGGCACATCGCCGCAGTGGCGTTGTTCGGCAACGGCATCGCCTGGGTGGGGCCCATCTCCAACTTCAATCCGCTCTACAGTGACCGGACCATCGAGCTGTGCCACGGCGACGACCCGATCTGCAACCCGACCGATCCGGAGAACTGGCAGGACTACTGGGCTGACCACCTCGCACCGGCCTACATCAACGCCGGGATGGTCAACCAGGCCGCCGACTTCGTCGCGGGCCGGCTCTGACCGGTCAGCCGACCTCGCCGGACGTGCGCATGTCCCGGGTGACCCGGTTGCGTTCTGCGAGTTCGGCGTCGGGTGGGTAGTCCACCGAGACCAGGGTGAGGCCCCGGGCCGGGGCGGCCGCGAAATCACTGGACCGCGCCGTCGCGGTCAGCAGCCGCGTGCACCAGGCCGCATCGCGGCGATGCTCCCCCACCGCCAGCAGAGCTCCGACCAGGGAACGGACCATATTCCAGCAGAACGCGTCGGCGCTGACGTGCACGCTCACCCGGTCGCCGTCGACGGTCACGTCCAGCCGCTGCAGCTCCCGGATCGTCGTCGCCCCGTCGCGGTGCCGACAAAACGCGGCGAAGTCATGCAAACCGAGCAGCGCGGTGGAGGCATCGGCCATCGCGGCCACGTCCAGCGGACGCGGCCACGCGGTGATGAACCGTGCCTCGAGCGGATCGGCGCCGTACGGCGCCGTCGTCAGACGGTAGACATAGTGGCGGCGCAGCGCCGAGAACCGTGCGTCGAATCCGGGTGCGGCGCGGGTGATGTCCCGCACCCGGACATCCTCGGGCAACATCCGGGCGAGACGGCGCACCAACGGCCCGAACTCGGCTTCACCGGCACGCACCGTCCGCGGATAGGCGTGCGCCACCACGGTCGACGGAATGTCGGCGTGGGCGACCTGGCCGGTGGCATGCACCCCTGCGTCGGTACGTCCCGCAGCCCTGGTCACGACCGGCACCCGGAAGATCGTCGACAGGGCCTCGTCGAGCACTCCGGCCACCGTGCGCTGCCCGGTCTGCGTCGCCCAGCCGGCGAAGTCCGTTCCGTCGTAGGCGATGTCGAGACGGAGACGCGTCTCCGCACGCGGGGAGGAAAAAGGAGTCCCCGTACGCGAGGAGGAGAAAGGAACAAGCCCGCCACCGGTGTCGATGGCGGGCTCGTTCACAGCGGGATCGCTAGGACTTCGTGTCATCCTCGTCGACTGCCTCGGCGGCCTCTTCCGTCGCGACGGCCTCGGCCTCGGAAGCCTGTGCCTCCTCGATGGCGGCGTCCTCGGCCTTGATCTCGTCCACCGTCTCCTCGACCGACTCGTCACCCGTTGTCGGCCCCTCGGCGGCTTCCGGCTCGACAGCAGCCTGCGGCGCGGCCGCAGCGGCAACCTTCTGAGCCCCGGCGGCGCCCGACTGGATGTCGCCGCCGGAGCGGCTCCGGCGGGCCCGGTCGGCCTCCGACGTCACCGTCTTCTCCCGCACCAGCTCGATGACCGCCATCGGGGCGTTGTCGCCCTTGCGGTTCTCGACCTTGACGATGCGGGTGTAGCCGCCGTTGCGGTCGGCGTAGAACGGACCGATCTCGGCGAACAGGATGTGCACGACGTCCTTGTCGCGGATCTTCTTCATCACCTCACGCCGGTTGTGCAGCGTGCCCTTCTTGGCGTGGGTGATGAGCTTTTCTGCATACGGCCGCAGCGCCCGGGCCTTCGGCTCGGTGGTCTTGATGCGGCCGTGCTCGAACAGCGAGGTGGCCAGGTTGGCCAGCAGCGCCTTCTGGTGCGAGGACGACCCGCCGAGGCGAGGACCCTTGGTGGGTTTGGGCATTGCGACTATCTCCTAAATGGGGCCGGCCCCCGTATCAGGTAGGACCGGGACGGTTGTTCTTCAGAGCCGGCGGCTCAGAGCTGTTCGGTTTCGGCAAAGTCCTGGTTGTCGTCGGCCTCGTAACCCGAGTCGTAGCCGGCATCGCTGTTCCACGTGCCGGTGGCGACGTCGTAGCCGGCGACCTCGGACGGGTCGAAGCTGGCCGGGCTGTCCTTGAGCGACAGACCCAGCTGGTGCAGCTTGATCTTCACCTCGTCGATGGACTTCTGGCCGAAGTTCCGGATGTCCAGCAGGTCGGACTCCGTGCGGGCCACGAGCTCGCCCACGGTGTGCACACCCTCGCGCTTGAGGCAGTTGTACGAGCGCACCGTCAGGTCGAGGTCGTCGATCGGCAGCGCGAAGCTGGCGATGTGGTCCGCCTCGGCCGGCGACGGGCCGATCTCGATGCCCTCGGCCTCGGTGTTGAGTTCCCTTGCCAGACCGAACAATTCGACCAGCGTCTTACCCGCCGAGGCGAGCGCGTCACGCGGGCTGATCGAGTTCTTGGTCTCGACGTCGAGGATCAGCTTGTCGAAGTCGGTGCGCTGCTCGACGCGGGTCGCCTCGACCTTGTAGGTGACCTTGAGCACCGGCGAGTAGATGGAATCGACCGGGATACGGCCGATCTCGGCGCCGGAGGCCTTGTTCTGCACGGCAGGCACATAACCACGGCCGCGCTCGACGACGAGCTCGACCTCGAGCTTGCCCTTGTCGTTCAGCGTCGCGATGTGCATGTCCGGGTTGTGCACGGTGACCCCGGCCGGCGGGACGATGTCGCCCGCGGTGACCTCACCGGGTCCCTGCTTGCGCAGGTACATGGTGACCGGCTCGTCCTCCTCGGAGGACACCACCAGGCTCTTGAGGTTCAGGATGATGTCGGTGACGTCTTCCTTCACCCCGGGGACGGTGGTGAATTCGTGCAGCACGCCGTCGATGCGGATGCTGGTGACGGCCGCGCCCGGGATCGACGACAGCAGCGTGCGCCGCAGCGAGTTGCCCAGGGTGTAACCGAATCCTGGCTCGAGGGGTTCGATGACGAACTGCGAGCGGTTCTCGGCGATGGTCTCTTCGCTGAGGGTGGGGCGCTGAGAGATCAGCATGGTGTTTCTCTTCTCCTTCTCGGCAACCGCTATTTGATGCCGTTAGGTGTTTCCGGGGCGGCGGACGCCGCCCCGGAACAGTGAGCGCTACTTCGAGTAGAGCTCGACGATCAGCTGCTCGGTGAGCGGGACGTCGATCTGCGCACGCTCGGGCAGCTGGTGCACGAGGATGCGCTGACGCTCGCCGACGACCTGCAGCCAGCCCGGGATGGGACGCTCGCCGGCAGTCTGGCGGGCGACCTCGAAGGGCAGGGTGTTGATCGACTTGTCCTTGATGTCGATGATGTCGTATTGCGCGACCCGGTAGCTGGGGATGTCGACCTTCACGCCGTTGACGGTGAAGTGGCCGTGGCTGACCAGCTGACGCGCCATCCGGCGGGTCCGGGCCAGGCCGGCGCGGTAGACGACGTTGTCGAGCCGGCTCTCCAGGATGCGCAGCAGGTTGTCACCGGTCTTGCCGGGGAGGCGGTTGGCCTCCTCGTAGTAGCGGCGGAACTGCTTCTCCATCACGCCGTAGGTGAAGCGGGCCTTCTGCTTCTCCTGCAGCTGCTGGCGGTACTCGCTCTCCTTGATCCGCGCACGGCCGTGCTGACCGGGCGGGTAGGGGCGCTTCTCGAAGGACTGATCTCCACCGACGAGGTCGACGCCGAGGCGGCGTGACTTGCGGGTGACGGGTCCGGTGTAACGAGCCATGTGTTTCTAACTCCTCTTCCCTAGACCCGGCGCCGCTTGGGCGGACGGCAGCCGTTGTGCGGCTGCGGGGTGACATCGGAAATTGCGCCGACCTCGAGACCGGCGGCCTGCAACGAACGGATCGCGGTCTCGCGGCCCGAGCCCGGCCCCTTGACGAAGACGTCGACCTTCTTCACGCCGTGCTCCTGCGCCTTGCGGGCCGCGTTCTCAGCGGCCAGCTGCGCGGCGAACGGCGTCGACTTGCGCGACCCCTTGAAGCCGACGTGTCCCGACGAAGCCCAGGCAATGACGTTGCCCTGCGGGTCGGTGATCGAGACGATCGTGTTGTTGAACGTGCTCTTGATGTGCGCGGCGCCGTGCGGGACGTTCTTCTTCTCCCTGCGGCGGGTGGTCTTACCCCGCTTACCGGCGGTACCCGCGGCCTTCTTCTGTGGTGGCATGTCTGATTACCTGGCCTTCTTCTTGCCGGCGATGGTGCGCTTGGGACCCTTGCGGGTGCGCGCGTTGGTCTTGGTCCGCTGGCCGCGCACCGGCAGGCCGCGGCGGTGCCGCAGACCCTGGTAGCAGCCGATCTCGATCTTGCGACGGATGTCGGCCTGCACCTCGCGGCGCAGGTCACCCTCCACCTTGAGGTTGCCCTCGATGTAGTCGCGCAGCTGGGTCACCTGGTCGTCGGTGAGGTCTTTGGTGCGCAGTTCGCGGCTGATGCCGGTGGCGTCCAGGATTTCCTGCGACCGGGTGCGGCCGACGCCGTAGATGTAGGTCAGTGCGACCTCCATGCGCTTGTCGCGCGGGAGGTCAACGCCCATTAGTCGGGCCATGTGTGCCATTCCTCGTTCTCTGCGGAGGTCTTGTCCCAGTCCGTTCCCCTAATGGGGTCCGGCCTCCGTGCCGGACGTGTGTCGAGGGCCGTATGCCCTCAGTGGTGCTGGGATTTCTGCATTCAGTTGTGGGTGCTGCTCAGCTGTTCTGCTGTCTAGCCCTGCCGCTGCTTGTGGCGGGGATCGGAGCAGATCACCATGACCCGCCCATGCCGGCGGATCACCCTGCACTTGTCGCAGATCGGCTTGACGCTCGGGTTCACCTTCACGGCTCGTTCGATCCTTCTCTTGCTTCGGTCGGGGTGGTTGTGCGTGTGCGACGGGCGCGCACGCTCGGTTGTCGATTCCTCGCGCGAGCGCTCGTCACTTGTAGCGGTACACGATGCGGCCGCGGGACAGGTCGTAGGGAGACAGCTCCACCACGACGCGGTCCTCCGGGAGGATGCGGATGTAGTGCTGCCGCATCTTTCCGCTGATGTGGGCGAGGACCTTGTGTCCGTTCTCCAGCTCAATGCGGAACATCGCATTGGGCAGAGGTTCGACAACACGACCCTCGACCTCTATGGCACCGTCTTTCTTGGCCATACTCTGTAGCGATCCTTGCTTTCGTTTCGTATCGGCTTGTTGGCCTGCTCAGCCTCGTCGGCCTGGTCAGCACAGCCTTCGGTCCGACTTGAAAACGTGGGCCGGATCTGGAGAATTCCCGAGAATTCCCGACAGGGCACGCAAAGAAGTCGGCGCGGTAGCCGCACCGTTGGTCCATGGTACTCCGAGAGCGTCTGGGCCCAAAATCTGCTGACCAGCGGTGCCGGCACGACGACACCGGCCGCGGTCACCCGTCGTCGGGATGGGCCTGGCGGTACGCGGCGACCGCGGTGGGCAGCGTCATGAAGATCCGGTCGGGCCCGATGCGGTCGAGCAGCCCCGCTGCGGCGAGCGCGTCGCGCAGATCCTGTTTCACCCGAGCCATCGCGAACACGATGCCACGGCGCTCGCACTCGGTTCGCAGCTGCTCCAGCGCGTCCAGGGCGGTCAGGTCCACCTCGACGTTGGATTCCGCGTTGAGCAGGAACCAGCGCACGGGCTGGGGCGAGTCCTCGATCGCCGCCAGCGCGCGGCGACGGAAGTCCGCGGCGTTGGCGAAGAACAGCGGCGCGTCATAGCGGTAGACCAGCAGTCCGGGCACCACCGTCGCCGCCGGATAGTCGTCGATGTCGTGCATTCCCGGCAGACCGGGCACCAGGCCCTGGACGCTGTCGTGGGCGTGCGCCAACCGGCGCAACAGGTCTGCCACCGACAACCCGATCGCGACCAGGACGCCGTTGAGCACCCCGAACACCACCACCGCCGCCGTGGTGGCCAGTGCGATCACCAACTCGCTGCGGCGAAAGCGCGCCAGCCGGCCGAACTCGGCGACGTCGACCAACTTCGTGGCGGCGAAGACGACCAGCGCCCCCAGCGCGGCGGACGGGATGGCGGCCATGACGCCTCCTCCGAACACCAGCGCGGTGGCGAGCACCCCGAGGACCACCAGCGAGTAGACCTGGGTGCGGGCCCCTGCGGCGTCCGCGAGCGCGGTACGGCTGCCACTCGAGCTGATCGGAAACCCCCGGAACATCCCGGCGACGAGGTTGCACACCCCCAGCGCACGCAGTTCGGCATGGGGGTCGATGTCCTCACCTCGCCGCGACGCGAAGGCCCGCGCGGTCAGCACGTTGTCCGAGAACGCGACGACGGCGATCCCCAGTGCGGGGGCGACGAGGTCGCCGAGCATGTCGCCGGACACCGCGGGCCAGTCAGGAACGGGCAGTCCCGCGGGGATCGCGCCGACGACGTCGACCATGTCGCCGCCGTTGCGGGATCCCGCCAACAGCGCAGCCGCGGCGGTGGCCGCGAGGATGCCGATCAACGGGCCGGGAAGGCGTGGCGCGCGGGAGTCGAGCGCAAAGATCACCGCCAGCACCGCCGCGCTGAGTGCCACTGTGGGCCAGCGCAACTCGGGCACCGCGGTGACGAAGGAGCGCACCTGCTCGATGATCGACTCACCGGAGACCGTCACACCGGTCAGCCGGCCCAGCTGGCTGGCCACCATCATCGCGGCGATGCCGGCCAGGTATCCGACCAGGACAGGCCGGGAAAGCAGGTTCGCCAGGAAGCCCAGCCGGAGTAACCCGGCGACGAGGCAGATCACCCCGACCAGCAGCGCCAGCGTCGCGGCGTGTGCGGCGTAACGGCCGGGGTCGGCGGCACCCACCACCGGCACGAGCACTGCCGCCGTCATCAGCGCGGTGGTGGACTCGGGACCGATGGACAGCTGGCGCGACGAGCCCAGAAACGCGTAGATCACCAACGGAGGCAACGCCGCCCACAATCCAGCAACAGGAGCGAGTCCGGCGAGGGTGGCATAGGCGAGTGCTTGCGGCACCAGATAGGCCGAAACCGTCAGACCGCCCAGGACGTCTCCACGCACCGCGGTACGGGGGTAGCCACGGAAGTTGGCCAGCCCGGGCACGACCTGCGTCACCCACCCGGCGCCGATCATGGCCCTCCTCGGCGTGCGGCCCTCCCCGGTCCAGATCGACGTTAGATCATCCGGCGCTGTCCGGTAGAGGCATTTGGACCCTGCCGCACGGTGACGTACGCCTCCGGTGCGCGTCGACGCTGCGCCATACCGTCGATTCAGGTTCGCCGGCACTGCCGGATCGTCGGTTCGAGGAGATCATCATGGCGTCACATCGAGGAATCCTGGTCGGGGTGGACGGTTCGCCGGAGTCCGAGTCGGCCGTTGAATGGGCCGCACGGGAAGCGGTCCTGCACGGGGTACCGCTGACGCTGGCCCACGTCCTGCCCTCCGCGCAAGCCCTCACCTGGTACGAGGTGTCGGTATCCAGTGAACTGGACGAGATCGCGCAGCGCCGGGCCCGCGAAATCCTGCGCCAGGCAACGCTGGTCGCCGAGCAGGCGGTCGCCAACGAAGGTCCGATCACGATCAGCGAACACGTGGAGGAAGGCAACGCCACGAAGACGATGGTCGACCTGTCCAAGGACGCTCAACTGCTCGTGGTCGGCAACCGTGGGCTCGGCCGGGTGGGCCGGGCTCTGCTGGGCTCGGTCAGCTCCGGCCTCATCCACCACGCACACTGCCCGGTGGCGGTGGTTCACCAGCAGGCCGATGCGACGATGCAGTCCGAGCAGGCCCCGGTCGTCGTGGGCGTCGACGGGTCGCCGGCGTCGGAGACCGCGGTGGCGGTGGCTTTCGACGAGGCGTCCCGGCGCGCGGTGCCACTGGTGGCGGTGCACTCCTGGAGTGACCCCACGATCTACGCGTTCCCCAACGAAGAGTGGATGACGCTGCGCCCGCAGGCCGAGGAGCTGCTCGCCGAGCGGTTGGCCGGCTGGCAGGAGCGCTACCCCGAGGTGCAGGTACGGCGCGTGGTGGTGCGCGACCGCCCCGCCCATCAACTGCTCGAGCAGGCCGAGTCCGCCCAGCTGGTCGTCGTCGGCAGTCACGGCCGCGGCGGTTTCGCCGGCATGCTGCTGGGTTCTGTGGGGACCGCGGTGGCCCAGTCCGCCCGGACGCCGGTGATCGTTGCGCGCTCCAGCTGAACCTTACGACCTGCTCGGATCCTCCGATGCCGCACTGCACCACGCCTCGACCCGGGTCCCCACCGCTGGCGAGCTGACCCCGGTCGACGACGCCCTCGACGCCATGCGGGGCCACCGATTCGACAGCGCCGCAGCGGTGGCCGTGCTCGACGGTCGGCGCCTGGTGGGCGTCGCCACCATCGAACAGTTGTTGGCCGCGCCTGCCGGTGCCTGCCTGCGGGACGTCATGGATGCGAGCCCCCCGGTGGTCGCCCCGGACACGGATCGCGAGCACGCCGCGTGGCAGGCCGTGCAGCGTGGGGAGCCAGGGCTGGCGGTGGTCGACGACGACGGCCGCTTCCGCGGTTTGATCTCGCCGCAGCAGTTGCTCACCGTGCTGCTCCAGGAACACGACGAGGACCTGGCCCGCCTCGGCGGCTTCCTCAGCGATGTCGAGCACGCGCGGTCCACCAGCGTCGAGTCGGTCAAGCGCCGATTGTGGCACCGGTTGCCCTGGCTGTTGATCGGGCTGCTCGGGGCCATGGTGTCGGCGGTGTTGATGACGGCGTTCGAGGCGCAGTTGTCGGCCGACCTCGCGGTCGCCTACTTCGTCCCCGGCATCGTCTACCTCGCCGACGCGGTGGGCACCCAGACCGAGACGCTGGCGATCCGGGGACTGTCGGTCGGGGTCGGGATCCGCCGGATCACCGGTCGCGAAGCGCTGACCGGATTGTCGATGGGTCTGCTGCTCGGTGCCGTGATGTGGCCGCTGGTCGCCCTCATGACGGGCAACGTCGCGCTGGCGCTGGCGGTTTCGGTGGCGATTCTGGGAGCGAGCACGGTGGCCACCGTGGTGGCGTTGTGTCTGCCGTGGCTGCTGCACCGCCTCGGCAAGGACCCGGCGTTCGGTTCGGGTCCGCTGGCCACCGTCGTCCAGGATCTGCTGTCGATCCTGCTGTACTTCGCCGCGGTCTCGGTGTTCCTCAGTTGAGCCGGTCGTCATAGAGTCCCCCATAGCGGCCGGGCCACCCGGCCTCGATGCCCGCAGACCGCGAAAGGAAGCCCCTGATGACTGACGCCGCCGAGAGCACGGAGATCGTTGTCGGGGTTGATGATTCGCCGTCGTCACAGGCAGCACTCGAGTGGGCGGCCCGAGATGCGAAGTTGCGGCAGGCGGCACTGGTCGTCGTCTACGCTGCCACCCTGCCGATGGGGACGTGGCCTATCGCGCCGGTGCCCACCGGGATCATGGACTTCCAGCGTCAGATCGCCCAGGACATCCTGGACGACGCCACGACGATCGCCAAGGAGATCGCCGAGGACTCCGTTCCCGTCTCTGCCGAGTTCGCCGTCACCACCCCGACGGCCGCGCTGGTGGAACGCTCCAAGACGGCTGCCCTCGTCGTGGTCGGCACCCACGGCCGCGGTGCGCTCGGCCGCATCTTCCAGGGCAGCGTCAGCACCGGGTTGGTGCACCGCGGTCACGGCCCTGTGGCGGTGATCCCGGAGAGGGAATCCGATCCTGATCCCGCGGCGCCGGTCGTGTTGGGCTTTGACGGATCGCCGGCCTCGCAGCCGGCGATCGCGTTCGCCTTCGACGAGGCGAGCCGTCGCGGAGTGGAACTGGTGGTGGTGCATGCCTGGTGGTCACCCGGCGCCTTCGAGATGCCCGGTTTCGACTTCGACGAGGTGCGCTCGGCGGTCGACGCCGAACTGGCCGAACAGCTGAGCCCGTGGCAGCAGCGTCATCCCGACGTGACGACACGGCGCGAGGTGGTCGTCGACCAGCCCGCCCGTCGTCTCGTGGAACAGGCCGAATCCGCGCAGCTGCTGGTGGTCGGCAGCCACGGCCACGGCACCGTCGCCGCGACACTCCTGGGTTCGGTGAGCAGCGCGGTGGTGCAGGCAGCCACGGTGCCGGTCGTGGTCGTGCGGCCCCGCTAGCGAAGCCCCTTCAACGCTAGGGACGAAAGTCCCCACGGGTCGCCGTCGTCTGGGCCTGGCAGCAGCCGAGTCGGCTTGAGACGGTGGAGTGGTGAATACCGCAACCACCGTCGTGGCGGCTATCGGCTGGGTTCTGATCGGGCTGCTGTCCGGTATCTGGATGGCGCGTCGCGGTTTCGACGCCCTCTGGATCCTGCTCGCCGCGCCGCTCGGGCCCTTGTTCGTGCCCATCGCGATCGAGCGGGTCCGGCGCCGGCCCGACAGTGCTGATGCCACACCGGCGGAAAGCCTGCCGGCGGGCACCGGGCCGCAGATCCTGATCGGGGTCGACGGGTCGCCTGAGTCCGTGCACGCAATGACGACAGCGATGCGCACTCTCGGGTCTCAGGGCAGCGTGCTGGTGCTGGCCGAGGTGGTGAACTACGAGGCGGCAGAATCCGGAGACGGGGCCGAGATGGTTACGGCGACCCAGCGACTCGAGGCGGCGGCCAAGCGGATGGAGGTACCGGCCGCAGTACACACCCGGGTGTTGGTCGGTGCGCCAGGTTCGGCGCTGCGTGAGTTCGCCGAACGGCAGGGCTTCGACATGCTGGTGGTCGGGCGTCGCGGCCGAGGCCTGTCCCGTCACGTGCTGGGAAGCGTGTCCTCCGAGCTCGTCACGCATTCCAGCGTCCCGGTGCTGGTGGTCGAACCGCAGCGCGAGGAATAGCAATGGTCGTGTCGGACGCAGTGACGGCGAACGCTCACCACGGCCTCGCCGCCCACGAGGTCGTGCTGCTGTTGCAGACCGACCCTCATCGGGGGTTGACCCACGGGGTCGCCGCAGAACGCCTGAAGGAGTTCGGGCTCAACACTCTTCCCGCGCCTCGAGGCGCCGGCCTGGTCAGGCGGGTCCTTCGCCAGTTCCACCATCCCCTGATCTACGTGCTGCTGGTAGCCGGTGTCGTGACCGCCACGCTGGGCGAGTACGTCGATTCGGTCGTCATCTTCGCCGTCGTGGTGGTCAATGCCATCGTCGGATTCGTACAGGAGACCAAGGCCGAAACCGCCCTGCAAAGCCTGCGCTCCATGGTGCACACCGAGGCCAAGGTGATCCGCGAGGGCCGCGAACGCACCATCGGCTCCGATCAGTTGGTACCTGGCGACCTCGTCCTGGTCGAGGCCGGCGACAAGGTGCCCGCCGATGTCCGACTGCTCCGGGAAAGCGAACTGCGCGTCGACGAGTCCGCGCTCACCGGGGAATCGGTGCCGGTCGACAAGACCGAGGTGGCGCTGCCGGAAGCCACGCCGGTGGCCGACCGCTGCAATATGGCCTACTCCGGGACGCTGGTGACCGCCGGTTCCGGAGCCGGAATCGTCGTGGCCACGGGTTCGGAGACCGAGATCGGTGAGATCCACCGCCTGGTCGGTTCGGCCGAGGTGCTCGCCACGCCGCTGACGGCCAAACTCGCCTGGTTCAGCAAGATCCTGACGATCGGCATCCTGGCGCTGGCCGCTGCCACCTTTGCGCTCGGCCTGGTGCGCCAGCAGGACGCCGTGGAGACCTTCACCGCCGCGGTCGCATTGGCGGTCGGCGCCATCCCGGAGGGCCTGCCGGCGGCGGTCACCATCACGCTGGCCATCGGTGTCGCACGAATGGCCAAGCGGCGTGCGGTCATCCGGCGGCTGCCCGCGGTCGAGACGTTGGGCGGGACCACGGTGATCTGCGCCGACAAGACGGGCACGCTCACCGAGAACCAGATGACGGTGCGCAAGGTGTGGACTCCGCAACATGCCGTGACCGCTACCGGATCCGGCTACGCTCCCACCGGAGCGCTCGTCACCGGTGACGGCCAGCCGATGTCTGTCGACGCCGACGAGTCGTTGCGCTGGACGCTGGTCGCCGGTGCCGTGTGCAATGACGCCGCGCTGTCGCCCGACGGGCAACGGTGGCAGATCGCCGGCGACCCGACCGAGGCCGCGATGCTCGTGGTCGCCGCGAAGGCGGGCCTTGCGATCGAGGACCTCCGGAATGACTTTCCTCGTGTGGCGGCGATCCCGTTCAGCTCCGAACGCCAGTACATGGCCACCCTGCACCGGTCCGAACGGCACCGGGACGTCGTGCTGGTCAAGGGTTCGGTCGAGCGCATGCTCGACCTGTGTGAACGGCAGATGGATGCCGACGGGACGCTCCGGCGCGTCGACCGCGCGGCAGTCGTGGCGGCCGCGGACGCACTGGCCGCCGAGGGTCTGCGGGTACTCGCCTGCGGAGTGGCGGTACCGGCCGATCCGTCGCATTTCACCGAGGCGCAGATATCGGGATCGATCACGTTCACGGGTCTGCAGGCCATGCTGGATCCGCCGCGAGACGCGGCCGCACCGGCGGTCGCAGCCTGCCACTCCGCGGGTATCGCAGTGAAGATGATCACCGGCGACCATCCGGGTACCGCCAGCGCGATCGCCGAGTCGGTGGGCGTGCTCGTCCCGGGCGCGCCCGGACAGCGGTCGGTGATGACCGGCGCGCAACTCGCGGCGTTGAGCGCGGACGAATTTCCCGACCTCGTCGACGAGGCCAGCGTCTTCGCCCGGGTCTCCCCCGAACAGAAGTTGCGCCTGGTCGAAGCTCTGCAGGCCAAAGGACATGTCGTGGCGATGACGGGCGACGGCGTCAACGACGCACCGGCGTTACGGCAGGCCAGCATCGGTGTGGCGATGGGTCGCGGTGGTACCGAGGTCGCCAAGGACGCGGCCGACATGGTGCTCACCGACGACGACTTCGCCACCATCGAGGCCGCGGTCGAGGAGGGCCGCGGGGTGTTCGACAACCTGACCAAGTTCATCACGTGGACGCTGCCCACCAACATCGGTGAGGGACTGGTGATCCTGGCGGCCATCGCGATGGGGGCGATGTTGCCGATCCTGCCCACCCAGATCCTGTGGATCAACATGACCACCGCCGTGGCGCTCGGCCTGATGCTGGCTTTCGAGCCCAAGGAGGCCGGGATCATGACGCGCCCGCCACGCGATCCCGGTCAACCGTTGCTGACCCGGGCTCTGATGGGCCGGATCCTTCTCGTGTCCAGCCTGCTCGTCGCGGGCTCCTGGTGGTTGTTCGAATGGGAACTGGCACAGGGGTCTTCGCTGGCCGAAGCGCGCACCGCGGCGCTCAACGTGTTCGTGGTGGTCGAGGCCTTTTACCTGTTCAGCTGCCGGTCGCTGATCCACTCGGCCTGGCGGATAGGACTTTTCACCAATCGGTGGTTGATCGTCGGCGTCGCTGTGCAAGCTCTCGCGCAGATCGCGATCACCTATCTACCGGTGATGAACACGATCTTCGATACCGCGCCTCTGCAGGCCGAGGTCTGGCTACGGATCTTCGGTATCGCCGTCGTCGTGAGCCTCGTGGTCGCGGCCGAGAAGTGGTTGCGCGCACGCAGCGGCATGGTTCGTCGACTCTAGGAGTACCGCGGCCGCACCCGCACCTCGGTGATCGCGTTACGGTCCACGGCGGTGACATCGATGCGGTGACTCCCGACTTCGACGTGGTCTCCGGCTTCCGTCGGGATGCGGCCCAGGACCGACAACACCAACCCGGCAATGGTCGTGTAGTCACCGCCGGGGAAATCGGTGACATCGATACCGACGTCGACGAGATCGTGAACGGGGAAGGTGCCGGGCAGTATCCGGCTGCCATCCGACAGCACCCGCGCCATCCGCACGTCCTGGTCGGCTTCGTCGTAGATTTCACCCACGATCTCCTCGAGCAGATCCTCGAGGGTGACGATGCCCGCCACGCCGCCGCGTTCGCCGATCACCAGCGCGAACTGTTCACGTTCGGCGAGCATCCGGTTCAGAGCCGCGGTGACCCGCACGCTGTCGGGCAGGCTCAGCACCGCCCGCGCCACGTCGGAGACCGTGCCGTCGGTGCCGAGTAGATCGCGCAGGTGTACCACTCCGACGGTGTCGTCGAGCTCGCCGGCGGTCACGACCGGCGCCCGGGTGTGCCCCGACTCGGCCAGCTCGGCACGCGCCTGCGCCACCGGCATGTCCGCGTTCAGTCGGAACACCGCGGTGCGTGGCACCACTACGTCCCGCAGCGGACGTTCGTGGATCTCCAACGCACCGGTGATGATGGTGCGCTGCTCGGCGGTCAGGCCCCCGTGGCTCGTGATCAGTTGCCGCAGTTCCTCGAAGGTCAGTTCTTCGCGCCCCCGATGCGGGTCACCGCCGAGCAGGCGAACAACCACATCGGTCGCCTTGCCCAGCAACCACACGATGGGCCCGGTGATCGTCGCAAGGGCGCTGAGCGGCGAGGCGACCAACCCTGCCCAGCGCCGGGAATGCTGCATCGCAAGACGTTTGGGTGCGAGCTCACCGACCACCAAAGTCGATGCCGTGACCACCACTGTGACGATGGCGATACCGGCCGGTTGCGCTGCCCCGCCGAGGAATTGGAGTTGGGCGGTCAGCGGCTCGGCGAGCGTGACGGCGGCGGTCGCCGAAGCGAGGAAGCCGGCGAGAGTGATACCGAGTTGAATGGTCGCCAGGAACCGATTCGGTTCGCGCGCCAGACGCACGACGAGCCGGTCACGATGCTTGCCCCGGCGTTCCAGTTCGCGCAGCTGCCCTTCCCGTAGCGAGATGAACGCCGCCTCACTGCCGGCCAACAACCCGTTGACCAGAACGAGGAACGCAACCAATGCCAGGTCGAACCAGTATCCGTCCATCGCCCGCTACTCGCGAACCGTCGTTCTCGTCACGCATAGCAGGGTGCTGCGCCGCCGCCTGCCGCGCAAGTGTCCGCCCGGCGAGGCCAGATCGAGCACTACCTCAACGGTGCCGGATCGCTGCTTCCACCTCGTCGGCGGGAAGCTGCTTGGTGCAGAAAAACCAGTCCTCGCATTCGACCCCCTCGACACCGCCGGTCATTCGGTCGTTGGCCGTCCCACACGAGCCGGCCGGCGGCACGATGACGGCGTCGCCGGGGCGCCAGTCCGCAGGGGTCGCGACCTCGAAATGATCGGCGGTCTGCAGGGCCTTGACCACGCGCAGCAACTCGTCGAAGTTGCGGCCCAGACTCAGCGGGTAGTAGATGATGGCCCGGATCACGGCCTTGGGATCGATGACGAACACCGCGCGGACCGCCTTGGTGGAGTCCTCACCCGGCATGATCATGCCGTACTTCTGTGCGATCTCCATCGACACGTCGTCGATGAGCGGGAACGTCACCTCGACGTCGCGCATGTCGCGGAACGCGATCTTGTCCTTGATGGTGCGCAGCCATGCGATGTGGCTGTAGAGACCGTCTACCGACAACCCGACCAGCTCGGTGTTGTAGGCCGCGAACTCTTTCTGCAGCGAGGCGAATGTCATGAATTCACTGGTGCACACCGGGGTGAAGTCTGCCGGGTGGGAGAACAGGATGACCCATTTGCCGACGTAGTCGGACGGAAAGCTGATGTCCCCCTGCGTGGTGCTTGCGGTGAACGACGGTGCGGGGTCACCGATTCGGGGCATTCCCGTGACGGGGGTCGGTGTCTCGATGGCGGTCATGAATGCATCCTCTCTACGCGATTACCAACAATGGACTATACCCTATGGGGTATCTGACGATAGGGTCCAACGACCCGACCTGCCCACCTCGGCTGTGTGACGCCACACGGCGGGAGGCAGTGCGCAACCGATACGCTGCCGAGCTCTGGTGCGGCGGCGAAATCGACTGCAGGCAGAGGCCGGAAGTCCCTCGCAGCGACGACCAACTGCTCCGGATCAGCAAGCGCTTCCGGAATAGAGTGAAGCTTCAACGACGCGAGGACGGGAGAGCCACATGACCGACACGTCATCCCACGGCATCGTGGTAGGGGTCGACGGGTCCGCTTCCTCGGCCGCCGCAGTGACCTGGGCTGCGCAGGACGCCGAATCGCGGGGCGTGGCCCTGAGCCTGGTGCACGTGGTGCCGCCGATCGTGCTGCCCTCATCGCCCATGCCGGACATGCCGGCGAGCTATGCGCGGGCGGAGGAGGACCGGGCGCGGCGCATCGTCGACGACGCCCGCAAGCTGGCCTCCGAGGTGGCGCCCCACCACGTGTCGCAAATCAACACCGAGGTGATCACGGGGCCGATCGTCCCCACGCTGGTCGACATGTCCAAGTCGGCCGCGCTGGTCGCCGTCGGCTGCCTCGGGCAAAGTGCCGTGGACCGCGCGCTGTTGGGCTCGGTCAGTTCCGGGCTGGTCCATCACGCGCATTGTCCGGTCGCGGTCGTCCATACCGAACACAGCCCTTCCCCACAGGATCCCGTCCTGGTGGGCATCGACGGATCTCCGGCGTCGGAACGGGCCACGGCGATCGCGTTCGACGAGGCGTCGCGCCGTGGCGTCGACCTGGTTGCGCTGCACGCGTGGACCGACATGGGTCCGCTCGAGTTTCCGAGTATCAACTGGGCGCCGATCGAGTGGCGCAACATCGAAGAGCGCGAAGAAGAGGTGCTCTCCGAGCGGCTGTCCGGGTGGCAGGCTCAGTACCCCGACGTGGGGGTGCATCGGGTGGTGGTCGCCGACCGGCCGGGCCTGCGGCTACTCGAACATGCCGGGCACGCACAGCTTGTGGTGGTGGGTAGCCATGGACGAGGTGGCTTTTCGGGCATGCTCCTGGGGTCGGTGAGCAGTGCGCTCGTGCACTCGGCGCAAATTCCGGTGATCGTCGCGCGCCAGGACTGATTCGCCTCAGCCGGTCTTCGTGTCCGGACGGCCGGACCGGTCGGCGGGGTCGGCTCCGGTGACCAGACCCGACTGGATCAGCGCGTCGGTGACGAAATGCTGCACCGGTCGGGACTGGAAGAAGCCCGCGTGGCCGCCCCGATACCACTCGATCTCAGGCCGGCCCCAGTGGTCCCACAGCCTGTTGACCTGCTCACGTGGATGTACCACCTGATCGGCGAGTCCGGCATAGATGAATCGGCCGGACATCGGCACCTTCGGTGTCAGCGAGAGCGGGGAGATCATTCGACCGAGCGGAGTGGCCAGCGCGATGGTGTCCCGGCGGGGATCGTCCTGCGACAACCCGGAATGCCGCCCGAGGAGTTCGATCAGGTCGGCGACCGGAACACCGAGCACCGCGCAGGTCAGGCGGTCGTCGAGGCTGGCCACCAGAGCAGCGATGAAGCCCCCCAGCGACAACCCGTAGAGCCCGATCGAGGCGTCGGGTTCCTGTTGCCGGATCCAGCCCAACACGCCCCGGACATCCCAGACGGCGTTGGCCGTGGCGTGGATGTCGTCGAGCACGTCTTCACCCGGGAACACGGCTCCTTTGGGCAACCCTTTTGCGCGGGGACCGTGTAGTGGCAGCACCGGGAGAACGACGTTGAGCCCGAGCCTTTCATGCAGGTACCACGCCCGGAACAGCGCCAGGTCGATGGCCGCTCGGCCCATTTCGGTGCCGTGCACGCACACCAGCCACGGCCGGGGCTCGCGGTGTCGCAGCATGAGACCGTAGCCGTGGCTGACCGCCTGGTAGCCCAGCCACCTGTCGGCGCCGGGCTCGTCGCGTCGCGGACGATAGCCGCTGTCCCACCGCAGCCGAAAATACGACCGGTTTCGGCGCTGCACCGGGCGGACCTCGAGCTCGTTCAGCGGTCCCGGGGTACGGAAGAACCCCTTCGGATTGTCCAGCCACCCACCGGCGCCGTAATACTCGAGTGCCGCCAGGACCTCGGCGTGGATGCGCTCGAACGCCTGCGGATCGCTGACCGGACGGCGTGCCCGCAGGCCGAGCAGGACGACCTCGTCGCGCAGGGCCTCTGCGGCCAGCGCGACAGTGGGCCGCGCGATCGGCATCTGCTGGGGCCCGTCGTCGAGATAGTCGCGCCACGACCGCGCGTAGTACCTGCCTGTCCTGGTCAGAGGTCCGATGACGTTGCGCACCGGGGCCGACCCCGGCACGCGGTCGACGACGGAACGCCGCGCTGGCCGGCTCGGTCCGGCGGTGTCGCTGGGTTCCATCTCCCTGACGCTAGCCGCACGTCCGGAACGCCCACAGGAGTCCTTGGTCACACGCGCGGTGTCCGTCTGGCCGAAAATCGGCATACGCTCGACACATGGTCGGGTACGGAGCCCGCGAGGTTACCTTCGAGTCCGGCGGGTCGACGATCGCCGCGGTGTTCTACCGACCGAACCGACCGGGGCGTCATCCGTGCGTAGTGATGGCGCACGGCTTCTCCGGGACGATGGACTGGATTCTCCCCGACTTCGCCGCAGTGTTCGCCGCAGCCGGGTTCGCCGTGCTGACCTTCGACTACCGCCATTTCGGCGCCAGCGAGGGCCAGCCGCGGCAGCTGGTGGATTCGCAGCGCCAACTGACGGACATCCGCAGCGCGCTCGCCCACGTTCGCTCTCGCGACGACGTGGACGCCGATCGCGTCGCCCTGTGGGGGACCTCGCTGGGCGGCAGCCACGTCATCGTCGTCGCGGCCGAGGACCCCCGGTTGGCTGCGGTGGTCGCCAACGTGCCCGCTCTCGACATGTACAGGGGTCTGCGGGGGCGCTACAGACCACCGCATCACCCCGGACCCGCGCGCAGCGCGCTGGCCACGGCGCGACTGATGGGTCCGGCCCTCCTCGACGCGGCTCGGGGACGGCTGGGGGTGTCACCGCGCTCCCTCCCTGTCTACGGACCGCTCGGTCATGCCGCGTTCAGCGATCCCGCGTTGGCGGGCCTGTTCCGACAGGTCGAGCAGGGCTCTCCGCGCTGGCGTAACGCGTTCACCCCGCGGTTCCTGTTCCACGCCCCCCGATACCGAGCCGGCACAGTCGAGAGGATCCGCTCCCCTCTCCTGGTGACACTGGCCCGTGACGATTCGGAGGTCTCATCGGCTTTCGTGCTGCAGAAGGTCGGCCGGGCACAGCATCCCGAGATCCGGATCTATCCGGTCGGGCATTTCGACATGTACCACGGTGCCGTACGCGACGAAGTCGCCCGGGACCACCGCGACTTCCTGCTGCGTCACCTGATGCCGCTCACTGCTCGGTGATGCTGCGGTTCACCAACTCCAGCGCATCGTCGAGATGCCTGTCGGCCTGGTCCAGTGTGGAAGCGAACTCGCCGTCGTAGTTGTTGAGCGATCGCTGCAACACCGACAGACACATGTGCGCCGCGGCGTGGGCGTCGCCGGCGGCCGCAGTCAATTCCGCGGTGACGTACGGGTCGGGCGCCGGCAGGTGCGCGGGCACCGCCACCGCCGCGGCGTCGTGCATCCGTTGACACGCCGACGCCACCACCGTGGCGTCCAACTGCTGCATGGCGCGGGTCGTGTCGTTGACGCCGGTGTCGAGATCGTGGACGGCCGGGTAGGCGCCCGACCACCATTCGGCCAGTGCAGTGCGGTCCGCGGGTTTGAGGCGTGCTGGCCCCGCCGGCTCGTCGGACAGGGTGACGGCGAGGAACGCCGATGTCAGCACCACGGTGCCGATCACCGTCGCGGCGATCCAGACGGAGAACCGGCGGTACCAGGGACGGCCTGCGGGCTCGACCCAGGGCCCGAGCTGCGCGCCGCATACCGGGCAGGTTCCGGGCAGTTCGGTATGCGCGCCGGGGGGGCGCGGGCTGAGTCACGGTGCCCTCCCGAACAATCGATGCGAAAACCCGTCAGGGACGACGCTAGGACCGTGACAGCCCTGGCATCAGGGCCGTAGGTCCCGTCTTCGCGGGGGATTCGGATCAGCGCCGTGGGACGGACAGGTACAGCGCTGCGAGGGCGGCACAGAGCGCATGACCTCGTCGACGTGCTGACCGCATCCCTGCCAGCCCGTCTTACCGCAGACGGGACACGTGGCCGGATAACACATGGGAAACCTCCTCGGTGATCGAGCGGGTCAGGCCCGCGCGGCGGCGGCTTGGCGCTCGACGATCGTGGCGCGCACCTGGGCCATGTCCAGTCCCTGGACCTGTCCGATCAGGTCCTCCAACGCAGCGGGCGGCATCGCACCGGCCTGGCTGTAGACCAGGACTCCCTCGCGGAACGCCATCACGGTCGGAATCGACTGGATGCCGAGCAGTGCCGAGAGTTGCTGCTCGGCCTGGGTGTCCACCTTGGCGTGCACGACATCGGGGTGGGCCGCGGCGGATCGCTCGAAGACGGGTGCGAAGGCGCGGCACGGCCCACACCACGAGGCCCAGAAGTCCACGAGAACGACAGGGCTTTCCGTGATGGTGGCTTCGAAGTCGCCGAGGGTGAGGTTGCGGGTGTTCATCGGTTGATCCTGTTCTCGTGTAGGCATTTTCGGTCAGGCACTCACGTGCGCGTCGGCCCAGGCGTGATAGCCGCCCTCGAGGTCCGAGACGTTGTCGAAACCTTCGGCGCGCAGCAACGAGGCCGCGACGCTGGAGCGCCACCCGCCGGCGCAGTGCACGACGATCGGGCGCTCTTTCGGGATGTCGGCCAGCCGCATCCGCAGGTTGGCAAGCGGCATCGGGGCAGCTCCCGGGATGCTGCCTGCCTCGACCTCGCCCGGGTTGCGGATGTCCACGAGGGTGACGGCATCGTCGGCGAGCATGCGGTCCAGTTCGGCCACCGTGACCCGCGGTGCGGTGCGGACCAGATCGGCTAGCTCGGCGGGGAATCCACCGTCGCGACCCACCGCGAAGTAGCCGATGACGTTGTCCGACCCCACCCGGGCCAGCCGCAGTGCGGCTTCCTGCTCCTCCCCGGGGTAGGCGATCAGCGCGATCCTGTCGCCGATCCCGGCCACCATGCCCCCGGTCTCGGCGAAACGGCCGTCGAAGCCGACGTTGACCGAACCCTTCAGGTGGCCCGCGGCGAAGTCCTCGACACTGCGCGCATCGACGACGCGCACCCCGTCGGACAGCACCTGGCGGATCTGCGCCGCCGTCAGCACCGGGATGTTGCGGTCCTGGGCGAGAAGCGGGTGGACACGCTTGTTCATCGCGGCGTCGACCGAGAAGTAGGCCGGCGCGGCGGGCTGACCGTGGGTGACCAGTTCGACGAAGTCCTGCTCGGACATCGGCTGCACCGACGGATTGGTGCGGCGCTGTTCGCCGATGGTCGAGGTCAGCTCGGTGGACAGATTCTTGCCGCAGGAGGATCCGGCCCCGTGTGCGGGCATCACCGTGACGCTGTCGGGCAGCCTCAGCAGCTTGTCGTGGAGGGTGTGATACATCGCCCTGGCCAGATCGCTGGTGGAGCTGTCGCCGATGTTGACCAGGTCGGGACGTCCGACGTCGCCGATGAACAACGAGTCGCCGGTCAGTACCGCAGTGGGCACGGCGTCGGAGTGCTCACGAACGAGCACACTGATCGATTCCCAGGTGTGACCGGGCGTGGACAGGATTTCCAGATCGACCTCGCCGAGCGAGAGATGCTCCCCGTCGGCCAGCCGGCGGATCGGGTAGTCGGTTTCGGCAGCGTCACCGAAACCGATCCAGGCTCCGGTCGCCTCGACGAGCTCGAGATGCCCGGAGACGAAGTCGGCGTGGAAGTGGGTGTTGATGACCCCTTCGATGCTCAGCCCGTACCTTTGCGCATCGGCGAGATAGTCGGTGATGTCCCGACGCGGGTCGACGACGATCGCGCGACCGCTGGACTCGTCACCGATCAGATACGACGCGTGTGACAGGCATTCGATGTAGTACTGCTCGAGAATCATCGGGTTTCCCTTCCTGACGTCACGGGCGGCGAGACCGTTGCTCACCTGTATACCCCTACGGGTATTATGAGCACTCGTACCACGCCCGCTATTCCCACTTGACTATACCCCCTGGGGTATGTATGAATGACATCAGTTTATACCCCCATGGGTATCCGAGGAAAGGATTCACCGATGACCGCACCGATGCCCGCCATGATCGATTCGGCCGAACTGAACCGGCGACTGGCCTCTGCCGCACCCCCGCGCGTGCTCGACGTCCGCACTCCCGGTGAGTTCGAGACCGTCCACATGCCCGGCTCCTACAACGTGCCGCTGGACCTGCTGCGCGAACACCGCGACGAGATCCTCGCCCACGTCGACGAGGACGTCGTGCTGGTGTGCCGCTCCGGGCAGCGCGCCGCACAAGCCGAGGAGACCCTGCGCAAGGCGGGGCTGCCGAATGTGCACATCCTCGACGGCGGGATCACCGCCTGGCAGACCAACGGATTCGTGGTGAACCAGCGCGGCCAGCGCTGGGACCTGGAACGTCAGGTGCGCCTGGTGGCCGGGCTCATCGTCGCCGTCAGCATCCTCGCCAGCATCCTGGTGCCCGGTCTCAAATGGGTGGCCTTCGCCATCGGGGCCGGCCTGACCTTCGCCGCCGTGACCAACACCTGCGCGATGGGCATGCTGCTGGCCAAGCTGCCCTACAACCGCGGCGCGAGCTGTGATCTGCGCACGGTGGTTGCCCAGTTGGTGGACGCGAAATGACCGCCATGCTCGCGCTGACGGTGGGCCTGGCCGTCCTGGTCGGCGTCTCGCTCGGTCTGCTCGGCGGCGGCGGGTCGATCCTGACCGTGCCGCTGCTGGCCTATGTGGCCGGCATGGACGCCAAGCAGGCCATCGCCACATCACTGCTGGTGGTCGGGGCCACCAGCGCCGTCGGCGCCATCTCGCACGCCCGGGCCGGCCGGGTGCAGTGGCGCACCGGCCTTTTCTTCGGCGTCGCGGGCATGGCGGGCGCCTACGGCGGCGGCCTGCTGGCCCGCTTCATCCCGGGATCGGTACTGCTGATCGGTTTCGCGGCGATCATGATCGCCACTGCCGTGGCCATGCTGCGGGGCCGAAAGGACGTCGATCCCGGTGCGGCGCCCTCGTCGTTGCCCGTCGGCAAGGTCGTGGCGGAGGGCCTGGTCGTCGGCCTGGTCACCGGCCTGGTCGGTGCGGGCGGCGGCTTCCTCGTCGTGCCGGCGCTGGCCCTGCTCGGCGGGCTGCCCATGCCGATTGCGGTCGGGACGTCGCTGGTCGTGATCGCGATGAAGTCGTTCGCCGGCCTGGCCGGATACCTGTCCAGCGTGCAGATCGACTGGGCGCTGGCCGGCGCCGTCACCGCGGCGGCCCTGGTCGGCGCACTCATCGGCGCGCGCCTGACCGCGGTGATCGACCCCGACTCGCTGCGCAAGGCGTTCGGCTGGTTCGTGCTGGCGATGTCGTCGGTGATCCTGTGGCAGGAGGTGGGCCCGGCCGTCGGCGCCGCCACCGCGGCGGTGGTCGCGATAGCCGCCGCAACGTCCCTCGTCTGCGCCCGGTACGCGAAGTGTCCGCTGGCACGGTTGGCCGGGCGGCGGGCCACCACCGCCGCAGCTACGTGAGAGGCCCAGGGCGGATACCCCCGGGCGTACCATGGGACCTAGTGACAGAAAGGAGTGACCGCCATGACCGGAGATGAAGACTCCACCACAGCGGTGCTCAACCGGCTTCGCCGCGCCCAGGGACAGCTGTCCGGCGTCATCGCGATGATCGAGCAAGGGCGTGACTGCAAGGAGGTCGTCACGCAGTTGGCGGCAGTGTCCCGAGCGCTCGACCGGGCCGGGTTCAAGATCGTCGCCACGGGGTTGCGGGAATGCGCCACCGGCGACACCTCGGACGCCGGCAAGCCCATGACCGAAGACGAACTGGAGAAGCTGTTCCTGGCGCTAGCGTGAGAGCACACGCCGCAGAAACGTAAATCCCCGAAAAGGAGATCCCATGGGATTCGCATTGTCCACCGTGCTGCGCACCTCCTTCGACGACGCCGTGACCCGCACCCGAGAAGCACTTGCGGGACAAGGTTTCGGGGTACTGACCGAAATCGACATGCAGGCCACCCTGAAAGCCAAGCTGGGCGAAGACATGGAGCAGTATCTGATCCTGGGCGCCTGCAACCCGCCGTTGGCGCACCGCGCCGTCGACGTCAACCGGCAGATCGGTCTCCTGTTGCCCTGCAACGTCGTCGTGCGCGCCGACCCGGCCGACCCGGCCGACGAGGCCGCGGTGCTCGTCGAGGCGATGGACCCGCAGGTCCTTGTCGACGTCACCGGCGAGGAGCAGTTGAAGCCCGTCGCCGACGAGGTCGCGGCCAAGCTGCGCGCGGCTATCGACTCGCTGCAGGACTGACGTCGCTGCTGGGGTCGGCGCCGCCGGCCCGTTTCGCCAAGCCGAGCACCTCACCCCAGCGCGACTCGACTTCGTCACGATGGTCGAAACGACCGGAAACTCCACTGGCCAACGAGATCAGAGCGCGGCTCAACGCCGTCGCACCGATGCCGGTCTGGCGGACAGCCTCGGCGATCTCCGCAAACGCCGTCGGGGCCGAGCAATGTCGACGTCCCATCAGCACTCCGACGGCGGTGTCGAGTTCCGTGCGGGTGGCCTCCGCACGCCTCATGACGCTTCTCATGCCGACCCCATCGCGGAGCGGTCGGCGAGGTATTCGATCACGTCGTTGAGCGTGCGCAATTTCCGGTAGTCGGCTTCGGGAATGTCGACACTGAACCGCTTGTGTAGACCGACGAGGAAGTTCAGCCAGTCCATCGAGTCGAGGTCGACCTGGTCACGAAGCAGCGCCTCATCGCGAATGTCGTCCGGTTCGACTTCGGGAGCGATCGCGGTCAGCACCGCCAGGACCTCGTCCCGGATCCCATGGTGGGTCTGCGTCATCTCTTCTCTCACTTCTCCAGCAGCTCTGGTTGCTGCAACAGGTCGTTGATCGCGGTGAGGAACAGCGCCCCCCGGTGCCCGTCACTGGCCCGATGGTCGGCTGCCAGCGTCGCCTGGACGGTGGTCGCGATCCGGATGCCGCCGTCCACCGCGCACACCCGCTGGGCGGGCTTGCCGAATCCCACCAGCGCTACCTGGGGTGGGTAGATCACACCGAACACGGTCGCTGATCCCTGCTCGCCCAGGTTGGTGACCGTGATCGTCGGATCGGACATCTCCGAGCTCCGCAGGGAACCGGCGCGGGCGCGCGCCACCAGGTCGCTGAGGTCAGCCGTCAGCTCGTCGAGACTCTTGGCGCCGACTTCGTGGATCGCCGGCGCCACCAGACCGCCGCCGCGCAACGAGATCGCCACCCCGACATGCACCGCGTCCGCCGCAACGAACTGGTCGTCGCGCCAGAATCCGTTGAACTCCGAGAACCGCTGCGCCGCCAGGCCGACCGCCTTGAGCAGAAGGACCGCCGGCAACGCCCGCTCGGTGATCGGTCGGGCCGCGTTGCGCTCGCCCAGCCACGCCATCGCCGAGTCCAGCACGATCTCGTCGGCCAGATAGTAGTGCGGGATCTCCCGCTTGGACCTGCTCATCGCGGCCGCGATCGACCGTCGCATCTCGAGCGCCCGGTCCGCGGGGGCACGCCCTCTCGGTTGCTTCTTCGCCTCGGCCGCAACGTGTTCGACATCTCTGATCGTCACCGCGCCCTGCGGCCCGGAACCGCTCACGGACTCCACGTCGACGCCCAGCGTGTGGGCAAGACGGCGCGCCGCCGGCGACACCCAGCGGCGGTGTGAGGATGCAGCGGGACCCGCGGTCGGAGCCGGCGTGACATCCCCTCGAGCCGGCTCGACGACCGCGGGTGGCTCAGGCACGGTCGTGGGTTTCACGGTTGGTGTCTGACCGGGACGCTCGCCGGACTCGAGCAACGTCGCGAGCGGCGTGCCGACCTCGACGGTCTGCCCGACCGGCACCAGCAGCTCCCCGACCGTCCCCTCATGCCAGCACTCGACTTCGACTGCCGCTTTCGTCGTCTCGACGACCGCGACGACCTGGCCACGCACCACCGTGTCGCCGGGGGAAACCAGCCACTGGTCGAGCGTGCCTTCATCCATGTCCGAGCCGAGAGCCGGCATCGTGAACTCGATCACGGCTGTCCGCCCATCGTCGTGCGCACCGCGGCAACGATGTCGTCACGCTGCGGCAACGCCGCCTGCTCCAGATGCTTGGCGTAGGGCATCGGCACCTCCGCGCTGCAGACGCGGGCGACCGGGGCGTCGAGGTCGAAGAACGCACTCTCGGCGATCTGGGCACTGATCTCACCGGCCAGACTCCCGGTCCGCCACGCTTCGTCGACCACGACCGCGCGATGCGTCTTGCGCACCGAGTCCAGGATCGTCTCGGTGTCCAACGGACGCAGCACCCGCAGATCGATGACTTCGCAGTTGATTCCGGCCAGAGACAGCTCGTCGGCGGCGTCCAGCGCTTTGGCCAGACAGCCGCCGTAGGCGATCACCGTGACGTCGGAGCCCGCCCGGCGCACGGCGGCCGAGCAGATGTCCTGTGCCGCCAACGTGTCGACGTCGGCAGCGGTGTTGTACAACGTGACGTGCTCGAACACCACGACCGGATCGGGGTCGGCCAGCGCGGTGGCCAGCATCCCGTACGCGTCCTGCACCGTCGCGGGGGCAACGACTTTGATGCCCGGGATGTGCGCGTACCAGTTCTCCAGGCTGTGCGAGTGCTGGGCCGCCAGCTGCCGTCCCGCCCCGGTCGCCATCCGCACCACCAGCGGAACCGAGAACTGCCCTCCAGACATGTGGCGCAGCGTGGCCGCCGTGTTGACGATCTGGTCCAGGGCCAGCAGGCTGAAGTTGACGGTCATGACCTCGACGATCGGGCGGAGTCCCCCCAGCGCGGCACCGATTCCGACCCCGACGAACCCCAGCTCCGACAGCGGCGTGTCCCGCACCCGGTCGGGGCCGAATTCCTCCAGCAGTCCTTTGGACGCGGCATAGGTGCCGCCGTAGCGTCCGACGTCCTCACCCATCAACACCACACGAGGGTCGTCGCGCAACGCGTCGCGGATCGCGTCGTGGACCGCGGTGCGATATGTCGTCTTCATCGCCGGACCTCCGCAGTCGGGGTGAGCACATCACGTTCCAGGTCCGCGACGTCCTCCCAGGTGCCGGCGTCGGCGAAGGCCACAGCCGCATCGACCTCGGCGGCGGCCGCCTGCTCGACGTCGGCGATGTCCTGGGGAGTCAGCAGTCCGTCGCGTACGCACCGATCGGTGAACAACTCGATCGGGTCACGGGTGCGCCATTCCTCGACCTCGGCCTTGTCGCGGTAGAGCTCGGGGTCGAACATCGAGTGAGCGCGGAAGCGGTAGGTCCGGAATTCCAGGAAGAAGGGTCCGCCCGCGGTGCGGATCGAGTCGACCGCCTTCGCGGTGGCGTCGTGGCACGCCGCGACATCCATCCCGTCGACGGTCAACGTCGCCACGTTGTACGCGGCAGCCTTGGCAGCGAGATCGGTCTGGGACTGGGCCCGCTCGATCGCCGTGCCCATCGCATACAGGTTGTTCTCGCAACAGAACAACACGGGGAGCTGCCACAACGCCGCCATGTTCAACGACTCGTGGAAGGCGCCTTCGGCGACCGCGCCATCACCGAAATAGCAGGCGGTGACGCGGTTTCGCTGCTGCATGGCGTCGGCGAGCGCCAGCCCGACGGCCAGCGGCAGCCCACCGGCGACGATGGCGTTGCCGCCGTAGAACCTGCGGCCGGCGTCGAACAGGTGCATCGACCCGCCCCGACCCCGCGAGCACCCCTGCTGCTTGCCGAACATCTCGGCCATGATCGACGTCATGGGCACCCCGCGCAGCAGCGCGTGCGCATGCTCGCGGTACGTCGCGACCACCGCATCGTCGTCGTCGAGGGCCCGCAGTGATCCCGCGGCCACCGCCTCCTCCCCCACATACAGGTGCAGAAACCCACGAATCTTCGTCTCGCCGTAGAGTTCAGCGCACTTCTCCTCCATACGTCGCACCCGGACCATGTCCGCCAACAGCGGCCGGGTCAGCGGATCAACGCTCATGAGCGCACCTCCTGCACATCGGGTCGCTCGGCGGTCTCGATCGTGGAGGTGTCGCCCTCCGGGAGCCCCAACTCTCGGGCCTTGAGCAGGCGCCGCATGATCTTGCCGCTGCGGGTGTGGGGCAGCGCGTCGGTGAACTCGATCTGTTTGGGGGCCACCGCCGCACCCAGCCGGGTGCGGGCATGCGCCATCAATTCCCGACGGAGGTCCTCGCCGGCGGCGTAGTCGTTCTTCAGCGTCACGAAGGCCTTGACCACTTCACCCGACGTCGGGTCCGGGATGCCGATGACCGCCGCTTCGGCGACCGCGGGATGATCGGTCAGCGCGTTCTCGACTTCGAACGGTCCGATCAGATGTCCCGCTGATTTGATCACGTCGTCGGCACGGCCGACGAACCAGAAGTAGCCGTCCGAGTCCCGGCTGGCCAGGTCACCCGACAGGTACAGCCCGTCGACGAAACTGTCGCGGTAGCGTTGATCCTGATTCAGGTAGCCCCGGAACATCGACGGCCACCCCGGTTTGAGCGCCAACTCCCCGTCGACGCCCGGTTCGGTGACCACGTCGAGGGTGCCGTCGTCGCGGCGGTGGACGATGTACGCCTCGACACCAGGCAGCGGGCGGCCCATGGAGCCCGGCTTGATGTCGAACGCCGGGGTGTTGGCGATCATGATGCCGCCGGTCTCGGTCTGCCACCAGTTGTCGTGGATGGGCAACCCCAGTACCCGCTGGCCCCACCAGACCGCCTCAGCGTTGAGCGGCTCGCCGACACTGGCGATGAAGCGCAGCTTCGGAAAGCGGAACCGCGCAGCGAGTTCGGGACCGGCCTTGATCAGCATCCGAATCGCGGTCGGTGCGGTGTACCAGATCGTGACGCCTTGGCTCTCCAGGATGTGGTACCAGCGCTCGGCGTCGAAATCCGCTTCGTCGACGATGGAGGTCACACCGTGCAGAAGCGGCGCGATGACCCCGTAGGACATCCCGGTCACCCAGCCCGGATCCGCTGTGCACCAGTAGATGTCGTCGGGATGCAGATCCAGCGCGTACTTCCCGGTGACATAGTGCATCGTCACCGCGCCGTGCACGTGCAGGGCACCCTTGGGGGTTCCGGTGGTGCCGCTGGTGAAGTGCAGCAACGCCGGATCCTCAGCGGTGGTGACTTCGATCGGGGCCTCAGGACTGGCCGCGTCCAGCCGCGGCCAGAATCCCAGCGTCCCGGCACCGGCGTCGTCGGCATCGTCGTCGATGATCAGCACGTGGCGCAGCGACGGCACCCGGTCGCGGATCGTGGCGACCTTCTTGCGGTAGAGCGCCTTGGTGGTGACCAAGACATTCGCGTCGCCCAGGGTGAGACGGGTGGCGATGGGCTCGGGTCCGAAAGCCGAGAACAGAGGCGAGACCACACTTCCGTTGCGCAATGAGCCGAGAATCGCGACATACAGCTCGGGGCAGCGGCTGGTCAGGGTGAACACCCGGTCGCCCTTGCCCACACCCAGGGCGCGCAGGACGTTCGTGAACCGGTGCGCCCAGCCAGCCAATTCGGCGTAGCTGAGATCTCGGGTCTGCACTCCACCGTCCCGGCCTGCGGCGGAGATGAACCGTAGTGCGGTCCGCGTGGCCGCCGCACCGTGCGCATGCCGATCGAGCGCCGCGAAGGCGATGTTGCACCCACCGCCGTCCATCCCTTCGCAGACGTCGGGCGCGTCCTGCCACGCGAACCTCGCCCGCGTTCCCTCGTATTCCGTGAAATTCGGTGTCACACGCCAGTCATCGGGGCGCTTGTGGATCACAGTCATGGCAGGCTTCCCTAATTCTGCTGCGGCACAACGCCGGTCTGCAGGGCGGCGCCGATGTTGGCCATGACCCTGTCCAACAGGGCCTCGTAGGCGGTTCCGTCGTCGTGGAGCTCGTCGTATCCGCGGTGGCGCAGGAACGCGTCGAGTCGGCGGTCGATGGACCAGTCCAGATAGATCTCGCCGGCGAACTCCGAACGGAGGAACTGCCAGGCGACATCGTCGAGCTCACTGCCGGCGCCGGTTGTGCGGTCGGTCGATGTCATCGTTACTCCTGTCGACAGACGAACCGATCTCATCGTTTTCCAGCCGGACGGCCGACAATAGAGACGAAAGTCACATCCCGGCGATCGGGTGCCGTTGGTCCTTTGTGGACAGTCCGCTCGGCCCTGTCGCGAATTCTCCGGCCCGGCGACCATGTGGGCATGTCTCGCGACACGATGAGCCCGATACGCGACGCGGTGCGGACGTTCAACAAGCACGTACTGAATCCGTTGATGTTGCGAGCCGCCGGGCGCAAGCACTGGTATGCATCGGTCATTGCGCACGAAGGGCGTTGCTCCGGTCGGAGGTACGCCACCCCCGTCGTGGCGGAGAAGGTGCCGGGCGGGTTCCTCGTTCCGCTTCCCTATGGCACCGACGTGGACTGGCTTCGCAACACCCAGGTCGCCGGTAGCGCAACGATCACGTCCAAAGGTGAGACGTACGACGTGGCGGGTCCGACCGTCGTCGACGCCTCGGCGGTCGCCGGCCTGCTCCCGTCCGGCCGACGACGCGCATTCCAGCGGTTCGGAATCGACCACTTCGCCAGATTTGCTCTGGCGTCCGATCATGTCGCCAGAGAGAAAGATCGGTGAACGAGCCACCCACGTGGTCGAACAGAGACCGATCGGATTCTGGCGAGCTCAGCGGCGACGCGCCACGATAACCGGAGCCCGGGCGCCCTCGGCGACCGCTGTGCTGACCGATCCGAGCAGGGCGCCACTGACGCTGCCCCGACCGTGGCTCCCGAGCACGATGAGCTGCGCCCGCTCGCCTTGCCGCAGGAGTTGGCGTACCGGGTTCCAGAACCGCACCAGGTGGTGGACGCGGACGGCGGGATGTGCTGACCGCAACGCCGACAGTGACTTCGCCAGGATGGCCTCGGCCGCCTCGATGAGCAGCGGGTCACGCTTCCCGCCGGCCGGGGGGGCCTCGGAGTCGTGACAGACGTGCATCGCCAGCAGATCCACCCCGCGCCACGCCGCCTCGTCGAACGCGATGACCGCGGCGAGCTCCGACGCACGCGAGCCGTCGATACCGACCAGCACGGGGCGATGATGCGGCCCCGTGTGGCTGGGTTCTTCCCGGACGACGGCGACCGGGCAATGCGCGTGCTGGATGACGCCCCGGCTCACCGGACCCAGACCACGCCGGTGCCGGCCCGTGACCCCGTGACCGCCCACCGCGACCAACTGGGCCGATCTGGACAACTCAGCGAGCGCCTTCACCGGTCCGCCGTGGCAGAGCACGGAGCGGATCTCCTGCACTCCCTCCACGTTCTCCGCGGCCGCCGCTGAGGAGCGGGCGAGCACGCCACCGGTGTCACGTTCGGCGAGTTCACGAACCTCGTCACGGACCCGGTCGGAGGGCCACGACCATGTCGACGAAGCGGTATCCTCGGCGGCGACGTGGGCGACGGTGAGCGCGACATCCCGGAACGCGGCGGCCCGGGCGGCCCACTGCACCGCGACCAGCGCGTTGGACGAGCCGTCGGTGCCGACCACGACTCCGGCCCGGTCACGTTGTCGGGACAAGTCAACTCCCGCGGATCGTCGCCTGCGTCTGAGACATCCGTTCGCGGGCCTGCTCGTCGGCAGACCTCTGTTCGGCTGCCGTCACGACGAGCGCGTCGGGGCCGGGAAACACCATCGCCTCGTGTCCGGTGTCCAGCCAGCGCACCACGAAGGGCGGGGTTCCGTCGGCGGAGCGCACCTCGGTGATCAACCCCCGGCGCTCGCAGCGGTCGACGATGGGGCCCTTGACCACCAGCCAGTCACCAACCTCGGCTTCCATGGATTGTCCTTTCACGTGTTCGGCCGGCTAACCCTCGCGGTGCAGGGCAGCACCGGCCACTGCTTCCGAAGCACCCGATGTCACCGGCTGGCCCCTGCCCTCGGCGCGCCGTTTGACGCCCAGCAGGATCCCGCGGGTGATGAAGGCCCTGGCCGGGCCGAACAGTTCAGCGACGGCGAACTCAGCGGGACGGCGCAGTGCCAGGCGCGAGCGGATCACCAACCGGCACCGGTCATCCCAGTGCGGGATGACGTGGAAAGACCAGACACCATCCCACGGCAGCCCCGGCTGCGCACGCAACACGATCGACTGACCGTCGATCAGCTCCGCGACCCGGAGCTCGATCCCGTCCGGCAAGCCCAGCCAGCCTTTCGGGACGAGCCGGACCACGTCACCGACGGCGATGTGCTGCCATTCCGGGTGGATTCGGTCGGCGTTTCGGTAGCCCAAACCCACTGCGTTCTCCAGCTTCTCGAAGCTGTAGAGCCCGCCCCGCTCCTGACCCATCTGGACCAGCCACGGCCAGACAGACTCTGCGCCGGCGTCGATCCACACGGCCTCGGTGGCCTGCAGCACCGGCGCTGAGAGGAGTTCGTCGCCCGGCATCTTGCCGCTGGATTCGGCTTTGGTGGTGCCCCAGTCGCGGAAGTACCGGCGCGCCGCGTACAGCAGTGCCCCGGCTGCGAGTGCCTTCACGATCGTGTTCGCCATGACCTGAGCTTCACGGCCTTTCAGCTCGCACGATAGGGCCGGTAGTCCTCAGCGGAGGACCTTTGTCCCTATCTCCGAGCGAGGCTCCAGTCATATCGTCGACGGCATGGGAAGGTACCGGCCCGGACTGGCGGATGTGATGGCCGCCGTCGGCATCTTGGCGTGGTACCGCTTTCACCTGCGGCCGTGGATGTACACCTGGGGCGCCCGTGACGACGAGATCGCTGCGGTGTTGCCGGGCGATGACCTGGTCGAGGCTATTCCGTCGCGGCCGTCCGCCCGCACCACGCGTGCAGTCACCGTCGACGCACCGCCGGCCCAGGTCTGGCCGTGGCTGGCTCAGATCGGCGAGGACCGGGGCGGTTTCTACAGCTACTCGGTGTTCGAACGCGCGGTCGGCGCCGACATGCACAACGCCGCCACCGTGCACCCGGAATGGCAGCAGCTCAACGTCGGCGACACGGTGTGGCTGGCGCGCCGCTACGGACCCGCCGCCCGGCAGATCGTCGCCGCCGTCGAGCCCGGCTCCCACCTCGTGCTCGTCTCGCCGTCCGAGTTCGAACGTCTGGATCGAGGGCAGAAGGCTTCGGGCTGCTGGTCGTTCACGCTTCGTCGCGACGGTGACCGGACCCGCCTGATCGCGCGCGGCAGCGGCGGCCCCGTCGGGCACTTCTGGTTCGACGTCCCGCATTTCGTGATGGAACAGAAGATGCTGCGCGGGATCGCTCGCCGCGCTACGCGCTCACGGCACGCCGCCGTATCCCATCCCGACGTCGCCGAGCTTCGCGCGACCTGATCATCCGTGCACGACGAGCACCGGGCGGTGGGTGCGGTGTACCGCCCCGCGCGCGACGCTTCCGAGCAGCACCTCGCGGATGGTCGAGCGTCCCCGCGAGCCGACGACCAGCACCGCGGCGTCGTGCTGGTCAGCGCACTCGACGAGCAGGTCCGCCGCCACCCGGGAAGCCGGGCCGGCCAGCTTCGGCATCCGCAGGGACAGCAGCTCGGCGTCCCGCGCCGCGGGACCCACCGGCACGTCGTCGTCCCCGTCGCGGACCGCGGCGAGCAGCAGCCGCCGGCCCGGAAACAGCCGGCGCGCGCTGTCGAGCGCCTTCTCGGCGCCGTCGGAACCGTCGTAGCCCACCACCACCGGCCCGTCCGCCAGCGCGTCGAACTCCTTGATCAGCAGCGGGTTGGGCACCACCAGCACCGGCACCGTCGCGTAATGCACGACCAGGTCGGAGACACTGCCCAGGATCCCGTCGGTACCGCTGAGGCCCCGGCTGCCCACGACGATGACGTCGCCGTGCAACTGCTCGGCCAGTTGCGCGAGCCGCAGGCCATCCGATCCCATCGTGCGATTGACGAGCGGTTCGGCGTCCCACTCGGCCGCGGTGGCCAGCGCGACTCCGGCGGCGGCGATGGCGTCGGCCTCCCGCTGTCCTTCCCGCTCGATCAACTCGACCAGGTCGTCGATGTCACGAGCCGACGTGCGTAACCGCCGACGCAGCCTCGTGCTGCCGAAGGGCGGCGTCCAGACGTAAACCACCCAGGCATGCGCCTCGGGCAACAGCGACGCCCCGGCGCTGATGGCCTCACCCGCCGAGGGCGAGCCGTCGTATCCCACGATCACGTTGGTCGGCATGCACCTACGCTAGGCCGCTCCGACGCGGCGGGGAAGGGTGCCGTTCACCGACCAACCCGAGCGCGATTTCCGCTGGACACGGGGCGCATACTTGAGGCGATGACTGGACCTGAGCACCAGCCCCGCAAACCGGTGATCCTCA
>MDTD01162121.1_pt1 | contig 57630 bp, 57 predicted proteins | sample 811221 | NCBI WGS metagenome assembly MDTD01 (sample SAMN05326646, study PRJNA326480) | marine metagenome | isolation source: seawater | place: Pacific Ocean: South West | collected 2011
AAGCCGATCCGCACCGCGCTGGTCAGCATGGCGCGCATGGACGAGGTGGTGGATCATCTGCGCCGGGCCATCGCCGAGGGGCGGCAGGCCTACTGGGTCTGCCCGCTGGTCGAGGAAAGCGAGGCGGTGGATCTCTCGAGCGCCGAGGAACGGTTCCGCCGGTTGCGTGCCGCGCTTGGCGAGGGCCGCGTGGGGCTGGTGCATGGCCAGATGCCGCCCGAGGAGAAGGACGCCGCCATGGCCCGCTTCCAGCGCGGCGAAACCAGTGTCCTCGTGGCAACGACCGTGATCGAGGTGGGGGTGGATGTGCCCAATGCCTCGATCATGGTGATCGAGCGGGCCGAGAGCTTCGGCCTGGCGCAGCTGCACCAGTTGCGGGGCAGGGTGGGGCGCGGCACGGCGGCCTCGACCTGCCTGCTGATGTATCAGGCACCGCTTACCGAGGGCGGGCGGCGGCGGCTCGAGACCATGCGCGATACCGAGGACGGGTTCCGCATCAGCGAGGTCGATCTCGAGATGCGCGGCGCGGGCGATCTCATCGGCACGGCGCAATCGGGGCTGCCGCGGTTCCGCGTGGCCGACCTGGAGGCGCAATCGGCGCTCATGGCGGTGGCGCAGTCGGACGCGCGCAAGCTGCTGGCCGAGGATCCGGAGCTGCGCTCGCCGCGCGGGCAGGCGGCGCGGGTGCTGCTGTGGCTGATGGAGCGTGACCAGGCGATCCGCCTGATTTCCGTCGGATAGGGTTTGTTCTCTTTTGTTCTCATAAAGTTCTTTACACGGCTCCGGAGATGTGAGAACAATCGGGCAACATCATGGAGGAAAGCGTCATGCTGCACCAGATCAGGACAACCGCCGCCCGCGCCGAAGACACGCTTCTTGCGGATGTGATCGGGGCCGTCGCGCTCATGGTGACGCTGATCGGCGCGCTCTGTCTTCCGGTGATGATCTGACCGGTTTCTGCCTGCCGGTGCGCGCCCCTGCCGGTCCCCCCTGTCCCAACTCGGGGATCGCGCATTCTGCCTGTCCCAAGGGTTTCGGGCCTGCCTCTTGCCCGATCTCCCCGGGGCGCATATCCGGCCACTGCGCCGCCGCCGTTCTCCGGAACGCGCGGCGGTTTTTTCGCGCGACGCCGGGCGGCGGGGCGCATCCGGCGCGCGGGGGCGGGCCGGAGTCAGGCGCAGGAGGTTTGCGCGGCGATCTCCTCCATCGCCTCGGTCGCGGCCTCGAGCGTCAAGAGGATCGAGGCGTGGCGATTCTTGTAATCGCGCGCCGGGCGCAGCACCTCGAGCCCGTCGAAGGGCGCGGGCGGGGTCGGGCCGTCGGATTTCAGCATCTCGCGCAGCGCATCGCGGGCGGCGCGGACCTGCGCCAGATCGCAGCCAAGGATATTGGCCCCCACCACGCTGGCCGCCGCCTGGCCGAGCGCGCAGGCCCGCACCTCGGCGGCATAGTCGCTCACGCGCCCGTCGCGCATCGAGAGATCCACCGTCACCGTGGAGCCGCAGAGCGGCGCGCGCCGCCGCACGCTGGCCTGCGGCGCGGCAAGCCGCCCGTGATGCGGGATGTCGGCGGCCAGTTCGAGAATGCGCGCGGAATAGAGCTTGATCAGGTCGGTCTCGCCGCTCATGGCTTTTCCTTTCGTCCGTTGCCCCATAAATAGGCCCGGCACGGCCCGATGCAAAAGGATTTCGCCATGGATTTCGACCCCGCGACATTGAAATACGATGCCGATGGCCTGATCCCGGCGATCGCGCAGGAGGCCGGGACCGGCGATGTGCTGATGATGGCCTGGATGAACGCCGCGGCCGTGGCGCGCACGCTTCAGAGCGGGCGCGTGACCTATTGGAGCCGCTCGCGCCAGAGCTTCTGGGTCAAGGGCGAAAGCTCGGGCCATGTGCAGGAACTGGTGGAGATGCGGGTGGATTGTGACCGCGATTGCCTTCTGCTTCTGGTGCGGCAGACCGGACCGGCCTGCCACACCAACCGGCGGTCCTGTTTCTACACGGCGCTGCGCGACGGCGCGGAGGTGGAGATCATGGCACCGGTGACGGCCCCCTAGATCCGGCAGGGGTTCAGAGCCCGACCATGGCGCGGATGTCTTGCGGGCTGGCCCCCGCCGCGCGGTAGGTGGCGATGGCGCGGGCGTCGTCGCGCTTTGCCAGGCGCTTGCCCTGCGCATCGCGGATCAGCCGGTGATGGTGATAGGCGGGGGTGGGCAGGCCAAGGAGATTCTGGAGAAGGACGTGAATCTGCGTGGCCTCGGCCAGATCCGCGCCCCGGATCACATGGGTGATCCCCTGATCGGCATCGTCGAGCACCACCGCCAGGTGGTAGGAGGCCCCCATGTCGCGGCGCGCGAGCACCACGTCGCCCGCCGTCTCGGGGAGGTCGCGCAGGAAGGTTTCCGTGCCTTTCTCATTGTATTTCAAGGGTATGCCGGTCACTTCGATGGCGCGGACCATGTCGAGGCGCAGCGCCGCACCTTCGGGCATCGGTCCCGTGGGCGGGCTTTCGGGGCGGCAGGTGCCGGGATAGATCACGCCGTCAGGTCCGTGCAGCGGCGCGCCCTCCTGCGGGGCGGAGGCGGCGGCGCGGATATCGGCGCGGGTGCAGGTGCAGGGATAGAGCAGGCCGCGCGCCCAGAGCGCCTGCAAGGCGGCGCGGTAGCGTGGCAGGCGGTCCGATTGGCGCATCACCGGCTCTGGCCAGTCGAGCCCCAGCCAGCGCAGATCGTTGCGGATCTGCGCCTCCCATTCCGGGCGGCAGCGGCTGCGGTCAAGATCGTCGATGCGCAGGAGGAACCTGCCGCCCGCCGCCTGTGCCATGTCATGCGCCAGCATCGCCGAGAAGGCATGGCCCAGATGCAAAGGCCCGGTCGGCGAAGGGGCGAAACGGGTTATGAACATGTCTGGAGCAGCTTAGAAGGCAAGGCTCATGTCCTGCGCAGCCAGCCATTCCGACCATGCGGCCTTGGCGCGGTCGGTATAGGCGCGGTAGCGGTCCACGCGCCCGCGCCGCCCGCCCCGGAGCCCCTCGACGGGCCGGAAAAGGCCGAAATTGACGTTCATCGGCTGAAAGGTCTTCGCCTCCGCGCCGCCGGTGATGTGATGCAGCAACGCCCCCATGGCGCTGTCCTGCGGCACCTCGGGGAGAGGCTGCCCGAGGATCTCGGCGGCGGCAAGACGGCCCGCGACAAGACCCATGGCGGCGGATTCCACATAGCCCTCGACCCCGGTGATCTGACCGGCAAAGCGGATATGCGGGCGCGCGCGCAGGCGCATCTGCCGGTCGAGAAGCGTGGGGGAATTCAGGAAGGTGTTGCGATGAATCCCGCCAAGCCGCGCGAAACGGGCGTTTTCAAGACCAGGAATCATTTTTAAAACAGCGGTTTGCGCGCCATACTTCATCTTGGTCTGAAAGCCCACGATATTGTAGAGCGTGCCGAGCGCGTTGTCGCGGCGCAGCTGCACCACGGCATGGGGCTTGACATCGGGCCGATGCGGGTTGGTCAGACCCACGGGCTTCATCGGGCCGTGGCGCAGGGTCTCGCGCCCGCGCTCGGCCATGACCTCGATCGGCAGGCAGCCGTCGAAATACCCGGCCGTTTCGCCCTCGTGAAACTCGGTTTTCTCTGCTTCCAGCAGCGCGTCGATGAAGGATTCGTACTGTGCGCGGTCGAGCGGGCAGTTGATATAGGCGGTGCGCTCTTCCTCGGTCTCTCCCTTGTCGTAGCGGGACTGCATCCACGCCTTCGACATGTCGATGCTGTCGAAATGGACGATGGGGGCGATGGCGTCGAAGAAGGCGAGCGCCGCGCGCCCGGTCGCGCGCGCGATGGCCGCGCCGAGCGCGTCCGAGGTGAGCGGGCCGGTGGCGATGATCCAGTGGCCATCCTCTGGAAGAGACGTGATTTCAGAGGTTTGCACGGTGATCTTCGGATGGGCGCGAAGCCGCTCCGTCACCGATTTCGAGAAGGCATCGCGGTCCACGGCGAGCGCGCCGCCCGCGGGCAGACGGTGGCGGTCCGCCATCGCCATGATGAGCCCGCCCCCCGCCCGCATCTCCCAATGCAGGAGGCCCACGGCGTTCTGCTCGTCATCGTCCGAGCGGAACGAATTGGAACACACCATCTCGGCCAGATCGCCGGTGCGATGCGCGAAGGTGGCCACCTTGGGGCGCATTTCGTGGATCACCACCTCCACGCCCATTCTGGCCGCCTGCCAGGCGGCCTCGGACCCGGCCATGCCGCCGCCGACGATGTTGAGAACCTCTGTCATGCCGCGCGATCTAGGGGAAAGGGCGGGGTTTGGGAAGGGGGCTCACTGCTGCCAGCCCGGCGTGCGCTTGTCGAGAAAGGCGCTGATCCCCTCGGCTGTGTCGCGGTCGAGCATGTTCTCCACCATCACCGCGCCGGTATGGGCATAGGCCGCGTCAAGCCCCATCTCCAGCTGTTCGTAGAAGGCGCGCTTGCCGATGCGCACCGCCGTGCCGAGCTTGGACGCCACGGTTTCGGCAAGCGCCGTCACCTCGGCCTCGAGCCGGTCGGCAGGCACGGCGCGGTTGATGAGGCCCACGGCCTGCGCGCGGTCGGTATCGATGAAGCTGCCGGTGGTGAGCATCTCGAAGGCCTGCTTGCGCGGCACGTTGCGCGACAGCGCCACCATCGGCGTCGAGCAGAACAGCCCGATATTCACGCCGTTCACGCCAAAGCGCGTGCCCGTCGCCGCCACCGCCATGTCGCAGGAGGCCACGAGCTGACAGCCTGCGGCGGTGGCGATGCCATGCGGCGCGGCGATGACCGGCTGCGGCAGGTCGCGGATCGCGGTCATCACCGCCGTGCAGCGCGCGAAGAGATCGGCGAAATAGGCGCGGCCCCCGTCCTCGGACTGGCGCGCGGCCTGCATTTCCCTGAGATCGTGCCCGGCGCAGAACGCCTTGCCGGTGCCCCTGAGCGTCACCACGCGGATGGTGCGATCCCGGGCCAGCCGGTCAAGCCCGGATTGAAGCGCGGCGAGCATCGCGTCCGAGAGCGCGTTGAGATTGCCGGGCGAATTCAGGGTGAGGTGCGCGATCGCGCCCTCGTCGCTGCGGTCGAGAATTGCCATCTTGTTTCCCTCCGTCGATTGGTGTCACCTTAGCCGCGCAACGGGGCGGAGGAAAGCAATGGATGTGAAGACAGGCGTGAAGATGACGGCCGAGGAACTGACAGCGTTCCTAGCGGAGATATTTCCCCAGATCGCGTCTGATTTCGTCATCGATGAGGTGGGCGAGCGGCGGATCACCGTCCGCCTGCTGGTGGAGGACCGGCATTTGCGTCCGGGCGGCACGGTCTCGGGGCCATCGACCTTTGCGCTTGCGGATGTGGCGGTCTATCTGGCGGTCATGGCGATGGTCGGGCCAAAGGCGATGGCGGTGACGACGAGCTGTTCCATGGATTTCATGCGCAAGCCCGTCGCGAATGCCGACCTGATCGGCGAGTGCCGACTGTTGAAGCTGGGCCGGATGCTGGCGGTTGGCGATGTGCTGATTTTCTCGGAGGGCATGGCAGAGCCGGTGGCACGCGCAACCGTGACCTATTCGATCCCGCCAGGGTAGGCCACAAGCCGTGCGGCCGATTTCCATCCTTGCACGCGCCCAGGGCCTGGCTAAGCTGTCAGGAGAAGCGGGAGGATGGCGATGACCGACGCGCGGCCCGAGGGCGTGCCGGAGATGGGAGAGGTGCGTCTTGCCATGCTGGGCGAGGCGCTGCGCCGGGGATGGGCGGACATGCGCCGCGCGCCGGGCTATGCGGTCTTCTTTGCCGGGGTCTATGTGGCGCTCGGCCTTGTGATGGCGGCCGTCACCTTGGCCACGGGCAAGAGCTACTGGCTGGTCTTCGCCGCCGTGGGCTTTCCGCTGGTCGGACCCTTCGCCGCCGTGGGGTTCTACGAGGTGAGCCGCCGGCTGAGCGCGGGCGAGCCGCTGGTCCTGCGCGAGATCCTCGGCGTCATGGCGCAGCAGCGGCGGCGGCAGCTGCCGTCGATCTGCGCTATCATCATCATGGTGTTCCTGTTCTGGTTCTTCCTCGCGCACATGATCTTCGCGCTATTCCTCGGGCTTTCGACGATGACCAATGTCTCGTCCTCCTTCGACATCTATCTCACGCCCGAAGGGCTGCGCATGCTGGCGTTCGGCACGGCTGTCGGGGCCGGTTTCGCGCTCCTGCTTTACGCGATCACGGTGATCGCGCTGCCGCTGCTGCTCGATCGAGAGGTGGATTTCGTCACCGCCATGATCACGAGCGTTTCGGTGGTGACGGCGAACCCCGTGCCGATGCTGGCCTGGGCGGCGATCATCGCCGGGCTGACCTTCGTGGCGCTCCTGCCTGCCTTTCTCGGGCTTTTCGTCGTGCTGCCGCTTCTGGGCCACGCCACCTGGCATCTTTACCGCCAGATTTGTGCGGCGGCGTGAGCGAGATCAGGCGGACCAGATTTCGGGACCGCCGGTGATCGCCGGGTCGGGGGTATCGACGGCCTTCGCGTCCTTGCGTGCATAGTCGATCCCCGAAAGAAGGCGGCGCATGACCGCAAGCCGCGCGCGGCGCTTGTCGTCCGCTCGGATCACGGTCCAGGGCGCATGGGCCGTATGGCTGAGGCTCAGCGTCTCGGCGATGGCGGCGCTGTAGGCCTCCCAGAGCCGGAGGCCCTCGACATCGATCCGGCTCAGCTTCCATTGCTTGAGCGGGTCGCGCTCGCGGGCGAGAAAGCGGCGCAACTGCTCGGCGCGCCCGATATTGAGCCAGAACTTGAAAAGCCGGATCCCCTCCTCGACCAGCATCCGCTCGAAATCGGGCACCTGGGCGAAGAAATGCGCCCGCTGCGCGTCCGTGCAGAAGCCGAAGACGGGCTCGACCACGCCGCGGTTATACCAGCTGCGGTCGAAGAGCACCATCTCGCCGGCGGCGGGCAGATGGGCGATGTAACGCTGGAAATACCATTGCGTCGCCTCCTGGTCCGAGGGCTTGGGCAGCGCCACCACGCGCGCGCCGCGCGGGTTGAGGTTCTGCCGTATCCGCTTGATCGTGCCGCCCTTTCCGGCCGCGTCGCGCCCTTCGAAGATCACCGCCACGCGCGCGCCGCTCTCCTTGACCCAATGCTGGAGCTTCACCATCTCGATCTGGAGCTTGTCCATGGCCTTGTCATAGGGTTTGCGGTCCATCTGCTCGGAATAGGGAAAGCCGGGATCGAGCAGGTCGTCGCGGTCGGCGCGCGCGATGGCCTTGCGGATCGGCTCGGGGGCTTCGGTCTCGTAATAGGCGCTGATCGCGCCGTCATAGGGCAGATCCATCGGCGGCTCCGGTCTCGTTTCGCGCGACTATGACGGCTCAGGGCGCGGGGTTCAATCCGGCGCGCCTTGCGGCGCGGTCGATGGCGGCGATGACCGCTTCGGGGGCGGCGTGATGCGGCATGTGGCCGATGCCGGGCAACACGGTCAGCCGGGAATCGGGGACGGCGCGCGCGAGCGGCTCGGCATGGACGGCGAGGCCCACCGTTGTATCGCGGTCGCCGTGGACGATCTCCACCGGCACGGAGATCCGGGGATAGCGCGGGTGCAGCGCCTCGATCTCCCCAAGCAGGTTCGCGCGTTGCAGCGCGTTCTCCCGCAGGGTTGCCCGGCGCAGGGTCAGGGCCGCGCCGACATGGGCGAGATAGCCCGCGGGCATGTCCTGCGGGGCGAAGATGCCCGCGACGGCGCGCTCCACATAGGCATCGCTGACAAGCGCACTCAGCACCGGTGCAAGCAGCGGGCCGATCAGCGGATGCGAGAGCAGGCGGTATTGCAGGGGCAGCGCACTTTGCCAGGGATGGGAAGCACCGGCAAGGCTCACCAGCGCGGCGAGGGTCTCGGGCCGCGTCACCGCCCAGGCGAGCGCCACCGCGCCGCCGTAGCTGTGCCCCAGCACGACGGGACGTTCGGCCCCGAGGGCGGCGGCCGCGGCCTGAAGGAGCGCGGCCTGTTCGGTGATGCTGGCACCGTCCGCGTCGATCCGGCCGGTATGGCCGAGGCCGGGCCGGTCAAGCACGATCACCCGGTAACGCGCCGCCAGCCGCGGAGCGAGGTCGAAGGTCAGATCGCGCGCATTGCCCGAGGCCCCGTGGATCAGCACGAGATCGGGGCCGTCGCCCGTCACCACGGCATGCACGCGGTGGCCGTTCACCTCGATGAGCCGCCCCTCGGGGGGAAAGGCCGCCTCGGCGCGCGCCTCGTGCGCCCGCGCCTTCCAGAGCGCCAGCGCCGCCAGCCCGGCAAGGGCAAGCGCGGCAAGCAGTGCGAACTTCACCCCTCAGCCCCGCAGATCGGTGGTCTCGACTCCGATCTTCGTAATGTCGTAGGGGGTGGTTTCGTAGATCTCCGAGATCCAGTTTCCGTAGAGCAGATGCGCATGGCTGCGCCAGCGGTTCTGGGGCGGGCGCGCGGGATCGTCCCCGGGGTAGTAGTTGCACGGCACGTTGATCGGCGTGCCATTGGTGACGTCGCGTTCGTATTCCTGCTTGAGCGTGTCGCTGTCATACTCGAAATGGTTGAAGATGTAGAGCGCGCGGCGGCCCCGATCCTCCACCAGGCAGGGGCCGACCTCGTCGCTGTCCAGCAGGATCGTGAGTCCGGGCACGGCCGCGATCTCGTCTCGCTTCATCTCGGTCCAGCGGCTGACGGGGATCACGCAATCGTCCGAAAAGCCGCGCAGATAGGGCGAGGCGGGGGCCATGTTGCGGTGGCGGAAACAGCCGAAGGCCTTGGCAGGCAGCATGTGCTTTCTCACGCCGTGGAAATGGTTGATCATCGCCATGCCGCCCCAGCAGACGCCGAAGGTGGAATGGACATGGCTCTGCGTCCAGTCGAAGACCCGGCGCAGCTCGTCCCAGTAGGTGACGGCCTCGAACTCCAGATGCTCGATCGGCGCGCCGGTGATGATCAGCCCGTCATACTTGTCGCCCGAGGCCGCGACCTCCGCGAAGGGGCGGTAGAAGCTTTCCATGTGTTCGGCGGCGGTATTCTTCGCCTGGTGCTCGCTCATGCGGATGAGATCGAACTCGATCTGCAACGGCGTGGCCCCGATCAGCCGGGCGAACTGGTTCTCGGTCTGGATCTTGCGGGGCATGAGGTTCAGAAGGCCGATGCGCAGCGGGCGGATGTCCTGCCGTGCGGCGTGACCCGGGTCCATCACCATCACGCCCTCGCGCTTGAGCACGTCATAGGCAGGCAGGTTGGCGGGAATCTTGATCGGCATGGGCGTCTCTCGGGAACTGTCAGGCGCGGCGGCGGTCGATGGCGGTGGCGATGAGGGTCTCGAAGCTTGCGGCATCGGTGGCCCGGGCCACCTCGTCTGCGCTCACCCGTACGCCCCATTTGGCCATGGCCTCGTAACGCGGTTGACGATGCGCAAGGGCCTGCGCATAGGTCCAGCGGATGAAGGCATCCGGGTCAACCTCGGCTTCCATAACGTTGTTCTTGCGCAGATATTCCTCCCAGACGCGGCTCAGGAAAGCGGGCTGATAGGCCATGGGCTTGGGCGCACGGTCAAAGCGGCGGACAAGCTCGGCGGTATGCGCCTCCGAGCCCTCGATATAGACCAGAAGGCAATGGCGCGACAGTTCCGTGAGGATCGGATCGGCGGGATCGTCGCCATCCACCCATTCGCAGATCGAGCCGCCCGTGTCGCAGATGAAATGCGGATAGCCGTAGAGCCGCTGGCTGCGCTCGATGAAATAGCCCGTATCCATCAGCGCGTTTATCTCGGCCTGGCGGAACTGTTCCTGGCGGCGGCGGTAGTCCTCCATCGGCATCCCGCCCTTCTCCGGGGCCCCCGGCTTGCCGAGATAGGTCGAGACCGGCGAGAGATTGTGGAAGGTGATGTTGGAGCCGATATAGATCGAATCCGACAGGAGCAGGTCGCGCAGGAACGGCACCTGCATGGCATGGGCCTTGGCATTGTCGGTGATGAACTCGCCCATGTAGCGGGTGCCGATGCGGTAATCGATCGAATAGTGGAACCAGCCGCCGGCATCGCGCAGCATCTGCGAGACATGGGTCTTGCCCAGCCCCGACATGCCGTAGAAAAGCACCCGCTTCTGCGGGGCTTCGTGCCAGTGCCGGGCGGTTTCATAGATCATCGGCGGCTCCGTGCTTCGCGCGCCTTACCTGCTGGTTTCGCGGGGCTTTGGCAAGGGGTCAACGAAAACCCCCGCCCGGAGAGGGGCGGGGTGATGGCAGTGGCGATGGCGCGCGGCTCAGAAGCGGAAGGCGACTTTCGTGCCGAAGGCAAAGGCGTCGCTGCCGGAGAAGGCGGTGACGTTGCTGTTGGCATCGCCGATGTCGAAATACCGGATCCCGGCCGTGACCTCCCACGCTTCGGTCTCATAGGTCGCCGCGAGGCCGTAGCTGAAGAAACCGTCCTTGCCCGAGAGGTTGCCGACGACGTCGCCCTGGTCTTCCTCATACCCGAGGATGATCGCGCCGCTCCAGTTCTCGTTGAACCGTCGGCCGATACCCAGCTCATAAGTCCAGATGTCGCTCGGACCGCTGGCAATCGGCACGTTGACCGGAACGCCGGTCGAGAAGGAGAAGAAATCCCCGGGCTGGACGGCGAACTGCGTCCATTCGCGCCACCGGACGGAGCCGAAGAGCAGCGTGTTCGCGGCAATTCCGGTCTGCGCGTGCAGCGTGACGGATTGCGGCAGTTCGACCTGAAACGGTGCGCCGGTGTTGTCGCGGAAATCGTGTTCGGTCTTGGACTCGTAGGTCAGCGCGACGCGCAGGGCGATATCGGGGATTTCATAGGCCGCTCCGAGCAGATAGCCCAGCTGGAAATCCTTGTTGACGCTCAGGGAATAGGGCCCAGGACCGGCACCGCCCCCCGTCCCGGGCGAGAGAACGAAGATGTTGCCCGACAGACCGACATAGCGCAGACCGCCATAGACGCTGAAGCGATCCGTCGCCTTGTAGCGCGCGAGCCCGGTGAAGGCGACCGACTCGACCACGGCGTTGGATGTGCCGAAGAACGCGCCACCGGCGAAGGCCGAGGGCGTGCTGTAGTTCACATCGGCCCCCACCGGCTCGTCGATGACGAAGGCAAGGGTGACGCGATCGTTCAGATCGTGCTTGTAGCCTCCGGCGAAGGAGCGGTAGCTTTTCTGGATGTTGCCGGTCGGCCCCGTCGGGACGCCGGGCAGCGGTGTGCCCGAAACGGACGGGTCCACGTGAACGACAGAAATCTCTGCGTAGTTCTTGCCCTTCTCGAACAGGATTACCGAAGGATCTCCGCGCCTTTCGATTTCGCCTGCCTGGGCAAATGTGCCCGACAAGGCAAGCGCGGTGATCGCCAGCAAGTGAGTTTTCATCCGTCCCTCTCCTCCAGAAGATGTCTCGTCACATTACCGTTACGCTTTCACCGGTCAATCTTTGACGCCGCGTCATGGTTTCGGAGGCCCACCCAGGGTTGCAGGAGGGACACAGAATTCGCGCGGTCTCACGGTTCGGTTACCGATTGTGACGGGTTTCGTGCCAGAGATTGAGGTAATTCGCGCCGAAGATCACCGCGGCACCCAGGATCACCCAGGCCTCGACGGCCTCGCCATAGAGCACAAGCGCAATCGCCGCGATGAGCGGCAGGCGCAGGAAATCCACCGGCACCACCACCGTGGCAGGTGCCAGCGAGAGCGCGGTGGTCAGGCACAGATGCGCCACGAGGCCCGCCACCCCGATCAGCGCAAGCCAGGGCAGGGCGGCGGCGCGGGGCAGGGCGATGTCGCCGTCGAACCCGGCGCATGCGAGGCCGAGTCCGATCTGCATGAGCGTCATCCAGAACAGGATCGAGCTGAGGCTTTCGTGCCGCGTGAGCCGCTTGGTGGCCAGGATCGAGCCGGCAAAGCCAAGCGCGGCGCAGGCGGCGGCAAGTTGGCCAAGGCTCAGCGTCTCGGGGCTGGGTCGCGTGACCATCAGGATGCCGATGAAGCCGAGGCAGGCCGCCAGCACCCGGATGCGGGTCAGCCGTTCGCCCAGGACCAGTGGAGAAAGGACCAGCACCCAGAGCGGAGAGGTGAACTCGAGCGCGAAGACCTGCGCCAGAGGGATAAGCGTGATCGCCAGGAACCAAAGGTTCTGGCCGGTGAAATGGCTGAGGTTGCGGAGCGCGTGCAGGCCGAGCCGGTCGCGGCGCACCTCGCCCAGACGCCCCGTCGCACGCGCCACCGCCAGCACGATGACAAAGCCCACGACGGAGCGGTAGAGCATGATCTCGAACGTGTCGTGATCGAGGCTGACCGCGCGCCCGGCCACCGCCATCGCGGAAAAGGACGCCACCGCGCCCAGCATCCAGAGCGCGGCGCGCAGCGTCTGCGGCGCGGGCAGGGGGGCTGTCATTCCTCGGTCACGGTAAATGCGCGCGGCATGTGGCCGGTCACGCGCCACCAGTCGCTGTTGCGGGTGCGGGTCTGATGGGCGTCGAAAGCGGCGCGGGAGACGAATCTTTCGGTCACGGTGAAGACACCCGGCGCGGTCTCGGTCACGTCGAAGGACAGGCAGCCCGGTTCGGCGCGGCTCAGGCGGACATGGTCTGGCAGGGCGGCGCGCAGCGCCGCGGCCTCACCGGGTGCGCAGGTCATCGTGCCCGAGAGCCGGATCACTCCCATTCGATCGTGCCCGGCGGCTTGGAGGTGATGTCATAGGTCACGCGGTTGATGCCCTTGACCTCGTTGATGATCCGCGTCGCCGTCTCGCCAAGGAAGTCGTGGCTGAACGGGTAGTAATCCGCCGTCATCCCGTCAACGCTCGTCACCGCGCGCAGCGCGCAGGCAAAATCGTATGTCCGCCCGTCTCCCATGACGCCCACGGTGCGCACCGGCAGGATGGCGACGAAAGCCTGCCAGATCTCGTCATAAAGCCCGTGCTTGCGGATCTGGTCGATGAAGACCGCATCCGCCTTGCGCAGGATCTCCAGCTTCTCGCGGGTGATCTCGCCGGGGCAGCGGATGGCAAGGCCGGGGCCGGGGAAGGGATGGCGGCCGATGAAGCTCTCGGGCAGGCCAAGCTCGCGCCCGAGCGCGCGCACCTCGTCCTTGAAGAGCTCGCGCAGCGGCTCGACGAGCTTGAGCCCCATCTTCTCGGGTAGCCCGCCGACATTGTGGTGGCTCTTGATCGTGACCGAGGGGCCGCCCGAGAAGCTGACACTTTCGATCACGTCGGGGTAGAGCGTGCCCTGGGCGAGAAACTCCGCCCCCTCGATCTGCCCGGCATATTTCTGGAACACGTCTATGAACAGCCGACCGATCGTCTTTCTCTTGGTTTCGGGGTCGCTTACGCCCTCAAGCTCACCTAGAAAGAGCGCCGATTCATCGGCATGGACGAGCGGGATGTTGTAATGGTCGCGGAACATCGTCACGACCTCTTCGGCCTCGTTCAGGCGCAGAAGCCCGTGATCGACGAAGACGCAGGTGAGCTGATCGCCGATCGCCTCATGGATGAGCACGGCGGCCACCGAGGAATCGACCCCGCCCGACAGACCGCAGATCACCTTCTTGTCGCCCACCTGTTCGCGGATCTTGGCAATCGCCTCCTCGCGATAGGCGCCCATCGTCCAGTCGCCCTCGAATCCCGCCAGCCGCACGAAATTCTCGTAAAGGCGCTTGCCGTTCGGCGTGTGGTGGACCTCGGGGTGGAACTGCACGGCGTAGAAGCGGCGCGTCCGGTCCGCGGTGATGGCGAAGGGCGCACCGGGCGAGGTGCCCAGCACTTCGAAACCGGGGGCGATTTCAGAGACATGATCGCCGTGGCTCATCCAGACCTGCTCGCGCGCGCCATCCGCGAACCAGCCCTCGAGCAACGCGCTCTCGACGCCTGTCGGCGTGACCCAGGCACGGCCGAACTCGGCGGTGGCGTGCTCGCCCGCCACCACGCGGCCCCCCAGATCCTGCATCATCACCTGCTGGCCGTAGCAGATGCCCAGGATCGGCACACCCATGTCATAGATCGCGCGCGGCGGGCGGGGGCTGCCTGCGCGCGTCACGCTGTCGGGCCCGCCCGAGAAGATCACCGCGCGCGGCTGCATCTCCTCGAGCAGCGCCGCGGTCACGGTCTGATAGGGGTGGATTTCGCAATAGACGTTCAACTCGCGCAGACGCCGCGCGATCAGCTGTGTCACCTGGCTGCCGAAGTCGATGATCAGCAGGCGGTCATGATGGATCTGGCTCATGACCGCCCAATAGTGCGCCCCGAAGGACTGCGCAAGCCTGCCCTACCAGCGGTAGCTGACGCCGGTGGAAATCTCGTTCTGGTGCATGCGGATCTTCACGTTCTGCGGCACGCCGGTCAGCGCCGGGTTGTTGCCCGAGAAACTCTCCGGGAAGGCGTGGGTATAGGAGAACTGGAAGGTCCAGCGATTGTTGAGCTTGTAGGCCCCCGCCTACCGAGAGATGCCATTGCGGCGCGGCGGGGGCGATTGTGTTGATCACCACTTCGCCATTGTTCGAGATGAACTCCGAGGAATAGCTCACGCCCGTGCGCAGGGTCAGCCTGTCGGACTTGCGCCAGATCGCGGCGAGGCGCCAGATGTCCATGTTGTCCCAGCCGAAGCCCACCCCGTTCTGCGCACCGAGCGGGCCGGTCGGCGGGGCGCTCGAATTGCCGATGGCGGGGCTCTCGGCATACCAGATACGCTGGTATTCGCCGGTGAAGGTGAATTGCGGCGCGCGGGCCGGCGTGTAGGCCGCCCCGATCAGCAGCGTCGCGGGGATATCGAAATCGCCGTCATCGGCGAAAAGGCCGTCATACTAGGAGAATTTCGACATCTGCACCCGGCTGCGATGGCCACGCCGAAATCCCATTCCGAATTCGGCTCGTAGAGCACGCCGAGATTGATGCCGAAGCCGGTCGAGGTTTCGGTGCCGCGGTTGGTGACGGAGCCGGGCGAGACCGACAGACCGCCGAAGGCCTCCAGCCCCTCGGCCTTGAACCGCTGGATGGCAAAGACCGGCGAGATGCCGATGGTCACGGTATCGGACACCTTGCGCGCGTAGTTCATCGACAGGAAGGCCTGTTCGAGACTGACGCCGAGAGGCGCGCTTCCCGCGCCGAGCCCGGCAAAGAAGTTGGAGTCGAAATCGGTATTCAGCCCGCCATTGGCATAGACGAAGAAGGCGAGGCTGGAGCGGTCGTCGAGCATGAAGTTGACGCCGCCGCAGGGAATCAGGAACACGTCCTGGTCCGAGGAGAACTTGCCCGGGGTGAGCGGTCCGCCCGGCGCGATGCGAACATCGCGGTCCGGCGCGAACGTCGTCAGGCACAGACCGGCGACATTGCCGATCTTGACCCCCATCGCCGGGTTCTGCGCCAGCCCCAGCACGCCCGTGGGCACGGCGGCCCCGGCACCGGCCATGGATTTCGACGGCGCGCCGTAGCCGTTCACGAAATAGCCGTTCGTCGCCATTGCCGGGGCCGCCATCGCCCCGAACCCGCAGATCGTCAGGATCCGCAGAATCCGCCGCGCGGTATTGGTCATTCCTGTCCCTCCCTGTGCCGGATGTTTTCTGTCCGGCGGTCCTTGTTGTTACTGCGACAGCATGACGCGCAGAACCCCTCCCAGGCCTGCATGCGGTCGCATTCTCAGATTCGACTTAATGAATGTGAGTGTCGCACTCACATTTTTGTGAATGGTCGCCGGAGAGGCGAAATTCCCTGTCGCCCTGTGTCGTTTTTGCACCTCAACCGCCGCAATATGCCGCCGGGCTGCGGGTGCGACGGGATAAAACCGCCAGAAGGCCCGCCTGCGCGCGGGTCTGGACGACTCGTGGTCCGGCTCGGAAAAAGGGGGTTTCATGACTGAGGCAGCAGCACGCAGCAGACGGGGACGCGGCGGCGGCGGGGCCGCGCGCCGGGCCGAGCGCAGCGCCGTGAGCGTCGAGACCGCGCGATTCATCGAGCGCAAGATCCCGAATTTCGAGATTCTGAGCGAAGAGGCGCTCGAGATCATCGAGTGGAACGCCGAGACGGTGCTCGAGGAGATCGGCGTCAATTTCGTCCAGAATCCCGCCGCGCTCGACCGGTGGCGGCAGGCCGGGGCCGATGTTTCCGGCGAGCGCGTGCGCATTCCGCGCGGACTGGCGCGCAGGCTCTGCTCTACGGCGCCTGCAAGTTTCACGCAGCACGCCCGCAATCCTGCCCGCAACGTCGAGATCGGGGGGCGCAACCTCGTGCTCGCGCCGGTCTATGGCCCGCCCTTCGTGCATGACATGGAAAACGGCCGCCGTTACGCGACGATCGAGGATTTCCGCAATTTCGTGCGCCTTGGCTACATGTCGAAATGGCTGCACCATTCCGGCGGCACCGTGTGCGAGCCGACGGACATTGCGGTGAACAAGCGCCATCTCGACATGCTGCTGGCGCATATGACGCTCAGCGACAAGCCCTTCATGGGCTCGGTGACCGAACCCTCGCGCGCGCAGGACAGCGTTGAGATGGCCTCGATTCTCTTCGGCACGGAGTTCGTGCAGCAGAACACGGTGATGACCAGCCTCATCAACGTCAACTCTCCGATGACCTTCGATGACGTGATGATGGGATCGCTCGAGGTCTATGCCGCCAACAACCAGGCCTGCATCCTGTCGCCCTTCATCGTCGGCGGGGCGATGGCCCCCACCACGGTGGCCGGCACGCTCACGCAGGTGCTGGCCGAGGTGCTGGCGGGCATCGCCTATGCGCAGCTCGTGCGGGTCGGTGCGCCGGTGATCGCCGGGGCCTTCGTGACCTCGATCGACATGAACAGCGGCGCGCCCACTTTCGGCACGCCCGAGGCCGCGCATATCACCTATGGCGCGGGCCAGCTGGCGCGCAGGCTGGGCTTGCCCTACCGGTCGGCCGGGGCCTTCACCGGATCGAAACTGCCCGATGCGCAGGCCGGCTACGAGACCGCGAACAGCCTCAACATGGGGCTTCTCGCCGGCGTGAACTTCATGCTGCATGCCTGCGGATGGCTCGAGGGGGGGCTTGTCTCTTCCTATGAGAAATTCGTGATGGATGCCGATCAGCTCGGCGTGCTGCATCATCTGGCGCGCGGCGTGCAGATCGACGAGAACGGCCAGGCGATGGATGCGATCCGCGAGGTGGGGCCGGGGGGGCATTACCTTGGCTGCGCGCATACCCAGGCCAATTTCAAGACCGCCTTCTGGCGCTCTGACCTGCTCGACTACAAGCCCTACGAGACCTGGGCCGAGGAGGGCGGGCGCGATACCATGGCCCTGGCCAATGCCCGGATGAAAAAGCTGCTGGCCGATTACCAGCAGCCCGAGATCGACCCGGCGGTTGACGAGGCGCTCGGCGCCTATGTCGCGCGGCGCAAGTCCGAGATGCCCGACGCCTTTGGCTGAGCGGCTGGCGGGGCGGCGGGCGCATCGGCAAGCAGCGCCGCCTCCCCCATGACCGCGATCAGAAGTTCGACGTGCCGGGCCGCGCTGTAGGCCGCGGCCCGCGCTCTGCGCGCGCGTTCGGCCTCGGACTCGATCTCGAACAGAAGCCGCAGCGCCGACGCGGGCACCGGCAGCGGGCCGGGTCCGAGAACCCGGCCGAGAACGCGTTCGCGCAGGTAATGCGCCGCCCCGATCCTGGCCGCACGCACCAGAAACGGCGGACGGCGCATACGACCGAGGGTTGAGCGGATATCGTCCATCATGTGACCTCCTTGCGGGCAGCCTGAACGGTGAGCCTGGCACGGGAAGATGTGCCGTTGCGAAAATGCCGTTACGGCGCTCGCCGCGTCCGGCATTTGTTCATGTTTCGTCAACGAAGGTTGATTTTACGGAAACAGTTAACGAACCGGTAATCTTTGCCCGCTTAAGTTGCACCGGCCATGTGGATAACCTTGTGGATAACCTGATCGGCACGCTGGTGCCGCGAGAGGCCGAACTCTGGGGACTTACGATGCAACAGGAGCTTCTGACCAAACCGACCCTGCCCAAGGTGCCGTCCTGGGTGCCGGAGGCCGCGCGCCATTACCTTGCGCATATCGAGAGCGGTGCCACGATCCGGGATCTCGCGCGGTGCTCGGGGCGGCATGCCTCGACCGTGCTGCGCCAGATCCGCGCCTGCGAGACGCGCCGCGACGATCTGCTCGTGGACGAGGCGCTGCGACGGTTGGGCGGGGCGGTGAGCGGCGGGGCAGGGGCGGCCGGTCCCACAACAACGGAGTGCCGCATGCGCCATCCCGAAGACCCTGATTTCCCCTCCGGGCCCGCCCTGAGCGAGGCGCGCCTGCGCCGCGAGGCCCGCCGCATCCTGCGCCGCCTGTGCGAACGTGGCGCGCTGCTTGCCGTGGCGAGCGAGATGGACAAGGCCGTCGTCGTCCGCGAGACCGAGGCCGGCACCACCCGCACCGCCGTGGTGGGGCGCGATGTCGCCGAGGCGCTGGCGCTCAAGGCGTGGATCGCCTGCAACGCGCCGGGGCGGATCTCGCGCTATCACATCACCGCCCGCGGGCGCGCCGCGCTTGGCGAGCTTCTGGCCGAGGAAGAGAACGCGGCGACCGGGCTGCGCGAGCCGCCCGTGATCCTGAGCGAGACGGCCGAGGAGGGGCGCAGACACCGGTTCGCCCCCGGCGACACGCCGCTTGCCGCGCTCGCGCGGCGGCGAGAGAAGGACGGCAGCCCCTTCCTGAGCCCCGATCTGGTGCGCGCGGGCGAGCGGCTGCGCGAGGATTTCGAGCTTGCCCAGATGGCCCCGCGCATGGCGCAGAACTGGGATCATTTCCTGACCCATGTGGACGAGGGCACCACTTCGCCCGGCGCGCCCGGCTACGGGGCCGAGGCCGCGCGCGCCCGCCTCATCGGCGCGCTGCGCGAGCTGGGGCCGGGGCTTGGCGATGTGGCGCTGCGCTGCTGCTGCTATCTCGAAGGGCTGGAGACGGCGGAGAAGAAGATGGGATGGTCCGCGCGCTCGGCCAAGATCGTGCTGCGCATCGCGCTTCACCGGCTGCGGCGTCATTATGCCAGGCTCGGCGCGGGGGCCGACATGATCGGCTGATCGCCCTTGCACCCGCGCCGCGCCCGTCCGATGATGGCGCGATGAACATAACGCTGCGGCAGCTGAGTTATTTCCGCGCGCTCGCGCAGCACCGCAATTTCGGGCGCGCGGCCGAGGCGGTGCATGTCTCGCAGCCCGCGCTTTCGGTGCAGATCCGCGAGCTCGAATCGGCGCTTGGCGGCGCGGTTGTGGAGCGGCGCGCGCGCGATGTCGCGCTCACGCCCTTCGGCCGCCGCGTCCTTGCCCATGCCGAGCGGGTTCTGGCCGAGATGCAGGCGCTCGAGGCGACGGCGCGCTGGCGCGGCGGGCTGGCGGGCGAGCTGGCCCTCGGCATCATCCCGACCGTCGCGCCCTATATCCTGCCCGGCGCGCTCGCGCGGCTGCGGGCGCGCGACATCTCGCTTGACGTGCGGGTGCGCGAGGCGCGCACCGAGGATCTTGCCGCCGAACTGCGCGCAGGCCGCATCGACGCGGCGCTGATGGCGCTGCCCTTGCCCTGCGACGGGCTGGAGGCGGTTCACCTGTTCGAGGACCGCTTCCTGCTGGCGGGCAGCGCCGCGCGGCTTGCCGACCTGGGCGAGGCGCTCGATGCGCTCGATCCCCGCGCGCTCGGCACGAACCCGATCCTGCTGCTGGAGGACGGCCATTGCCTGACCGATCAGGCGCTCGAGATCTGCGGGCGGGGCAGGGGACATGCGCAGATCGACACCGGGGCCTCCTCGCTCGGCACGCTGGCGCGGCTGGTGGCGGCGGGCTTCGGCCTGACGCTCATCCCCGAAATGGCCGCAGCGACCGAGGCGCGGGCGGCACCGGGGCTCGAATTGCGCCGCTTCGCCGCGCCGGAGCCCGCGCGCCGCATCGCGCTGGTGCGCCGGGCGGGCACCGGACCGGCGCAATGGTTCGACGATCTTGCCGAGGTGCTGCGCGCGGCCGGCGAGGCGGCGATCGGCACGGCCCGCGATCCAGGGACCGCGGGCCGGCAATCACCGGAACACTCGTGACACGGGTGGCACCCTTTACGAAGACGTATGCCGGGGATGGCACGGCCTGACTGGCACTCTCCACCGCTGTCCCCTATAGTCCACGCAAGTTACGAAATCATTCGCGGGGAATAAATCGTGCGCGATCTCAAGACGCCCGGCAAGCGCCACCCCGAGAAGGCGCACCGTCCCGACAACGCCCAGCCGGTAAAGCCCGACTGGATCCGCGTCAAGGCCCCGACATCGAAGGGCTATTTCGAGACGCAGCGGATCCTGCGCGAGAACCGGCTCGTCACCGTCTGCGAGGAGGCGGGCTGTCCCAATGCGGGCGAGTGCTGGGGGCAGGGTCATGCGACCATGATGATCATGGGCGAGATCTGCACGCGCGGCTGCACCTTCTGCAATGTCGCCACCGGCAAGCCGCAGGCGCTCGATGCGTTCGAGCCGGGGCGCGTGGCCGACGCGGTGGCGAAGCTGGGGCTGAAACATGTGGTGGTGACAAGCGTGGACCGCGACGATCTCGAGGATGGCGGGGCCGCGCATTTCGCCCAGACCATCCGCGCCATCCGCCACCGCGCGCCCGACACGACGATCGAGATCCTCACGCCCGATTTCCTGCATTGCGCGCCTGACGTACTGGAAACGGTGGTGGCCGCCAGGCCGGACGTGTTCAACCACAATCTGGAGACGGTGCCGGGCCTCTACCCGTCGGTGCGCCCCGGCGCGCGGTATTTCCACTCCTTGCGGCTGTTGCAGCGGGTCAAGGAGCTTGATCCCACGATGTTCACCAAATCGGGCATCATGGTGGGGCTTGGCGAGGACCGGCAGGGTGTGCATCAGGTGATGGACGACATGCGCGCGGCGGATGTGGATTTCCTGACCATCGGTCAGTATCTGCAACCCACGCGCAAGCATCACGCGGTGGCGAGCTTCGTGACCCCGGACGAGTTCGCCGCCTATGAGAAGGCCGCCTATGGCAAGGGCTTCCTGATGGTCTCTGCCACGCCGCTCACCCGCTCGTCCTATCACGCGGGCGAGGATTTCGCGCGGCTGCGCGCGGCGCGGCAGGCGAAATTCGCCTGAGCCGGACGGGGCAGGGGCCTCAGGCGCGCTTGCGCCGCGCAGACTCGTCCTCGGGCTTGCGCTCGGGCGGATAGACGAGCCCCGCCGAAATCACCAGCTTGGCCGCGTCCTCGATGCTCATGTCCAGCTCGATCACGTCCTCGCGCGGGAAATAGAGCAGGAAGCCGGAGGTGGGGTTGGGCGTCGTGGGCACGAAGACGCTCAGCAGATCGCTTGCGGTCGGGGCCTTGTCGTTGATCTCGCCCTTCGCCTCGGTCGAGATGAAGCCGATGGCCCAGATATCCTTGCGCGGATACTGCACGATGCAGGCTTTCTCGAAGCTGCGCTCGGACTGGGCAAAGACCGTCTCGGCGATCTGCTTCACTCCCGAATAGATCGAGCGGACCACCGGCATCCGGTTCACCAGCGATTCGGCAAAGACGATGAGCGACCGTCCGATCAGCCCCTTGGCGATCCAGCCCACGAGCACGGTGAAGATCAGGAAGATGATCACGCCCACGCCGCGCAGGTTGATGCCGATATATTCCTCGGGCTGGAAGCCTTCGGGGATCAGCGGCAGCACCATGCCATCGACCCAGCCCGCCACGGTCCAGATCAGCCAGAGCGTGAGCCCAACGGGCGCGATCACCACGAGACCGGTGAGAAAACTGGCGCGCAGACCCGACAGGCGTCCGTGTTTTCTCGGCTCGGGAGGGAGGTCGTCGAAAGGGGTGTTCATCTCAAATCCATCGCTCGGCCACGCAGCTATCTAGGCACGAAGCCTGTGCCCCACAATGGCCTATTGCGCGCGCTTCGCAACGGGGTTGCGCCCTTGCGCGCGGGGCGCTATACGCGCGCTACTTCAAATCCGCAGGCATGGGCGGGTCTTCGGGGGAGACATCCCCGCAGGTCCACCGGTTGAAGCAGGTGCTTCTCATCCCGTGCCAGGGCGCAAACCGGAAAAGGAAACGAAAATGGCTCTTCCCGAGTTCAATCTGCGTCAGCTTCTCGAAGCGGGCGTGCATTTCGGCCACCAGACGCAGCGCTGGAATCCCCGCATGGGCGAATTCATCTATGGCGCGCGCAACGGCATCCACATCATCGACCTGACGCAGACCGTGCCGATGCTCGACGCGGCGCTCAACGTGATCCGCGAGACCGTGGCCAGGAACGGCCGCGTGCTTTTTGTCGGCACCAAGCGGCAGGCACAGCAGCCGATCGCTGAGGCGGCCGAGAAATGCGCGCAGTACTACATGAACCATCGCTGGCTTGGCGGCACGCTCACCAACTGGAAGACGATCAGCCAGCGCATCGGCGCGCTGAAGGAGATCGACGAGCGCATGGCGCAGGGGGCCGAGGGCCTGACCAAGAAGGAGCGTCTCGGCCTCGAGCGCGAGCAGGCCAAGCTGCAGGCATCGCTTGGCGGCATCCGCGAGATGGGCAGCGTGCCGGACCTGCTCTTCGTCATCGACGTGAAGAAGGAGGCGCTGGCCATTTCCGAGGCCAACAAGCTTGGCATTCCGGTCGTGGCGGTGGTCGATACCAACTGCTCGCCCGAAGGGGTGGACTACATCATCCCCGGCAATGATGACGCCGCGCGCGCCATCGCGCTTTATTGCGATCTGGCAAGCCGCGCGGCGCTGGACGGCATGTCGGCACAGCTCGGTGCCGCCGGTGTCGATGTGGGCGCGCTCGAGGAGGCCCCGGTCGAAGAGGTGCTCGCCGAACTGACCGAGCCGACCGAGGGCTGAGCCGTCACGAAACTGTCACGGGGGCAGGGCTATCCCGCCCCCTGAGACCCGCAAGACTTTGAGGAGATCCCGCATGGCGATCACGGCTGCAATGGTGAAGGAACTGCGCGAGAACACGGGCGCAGGCATGATGGACGCGAAGAAGGCGCTGACCGAGACGGGCGGCGACATGGAGGCGGCCGTTGACTGGCTGCGCACCAAGGGGCTGGCGAAGGCGGCCAAGAAATCGGGGCGCACCGCCGCCGAGGGGCTTGTGGCCGTGCGCGTCGAGGGCGGTGTCGGTGTTGCCGTCGAGGTCAATTCCGAGACCGATTTCGTCGCCAAGAACGCCGAGTTCCAGTCCATGGTGGCCGCGATCGCCGGGGCTGCGCTCGGCGTGGCCGATCTTGCGGCGCTGAACGAGGCCGAGGTGGACGGCAAGCCGGTGGCCGATCTGATCACCGACAAGATCGCCAAGATCGGCGAGAACATGTCGCTGCGCCGCATGGCGCGCGTGGAAGGCGCGGGCGTGGTCTCCTACGTCCACAACGCCGCCGCCGACGGCATGGGCAAGATCGGCGTTCTCGTGGCCTTCGACGGCGACGAGGGCTTTGCCCGCCAGGTCGCCATGCATATCGCCGCCTCCAGCCCCGCCGCGCTGGACGAGGCCGCGCTCGACCCGGCGCTGCTGGAAAAGGAACGTCAGGTGCAGATCGACATCGCCCGCGAATCCGGCAAGCCCGAGGCGGTGATCGAAAAGATGATCGAGGGCCGGATGAAGAAGTTCATGGCCGAATCGACCCTGCTCGGCCAGGCCTTCGTGATGAACCCCGATCTGACCGTTGCGGCAGCGGCCAGCGAGGCGGGCACCGCGATCACCGGCTTCGTGCGCCTTGCCGTCGGTGAGGGGATCGAGAAGAAAGAGGAAGATTTCGCCGCCGAGGTGGCCAAGGTCGCCCAGGGCTGAGCCCTCTGGCCTGCATCGGAGCACAGGAAAGGCCCCCGTTCCGGGGGTCTTTTCGTTCTGCCCGTTTGGACCGGCTTGGTGGAGAGGGGCTGCGGTGCGCCCCGGAGAGCGCACCGCCTGATCCGGTCGTAAAATGGGGATGAAACGACGGTCAGAAGAGCCGACTGCCCCCCTCGACTATAGAAAGGGGCAGCCGACACCCGGCATGACCGGAAAGGACCGGCCCCCCGAAAACCGACGGGTTGGGCCTTACCCAGTGTTCCAAGCTCAAAGGCCACCACTCACGGAACTTTCACAGGATGCAACGTTACGCAAGGTAAAGAAAGTCAGGATTTCCTTACCTGCGAATAATCATTGGGTTTTGAAATGATATTACCGGCCCAGAACAAAGATCTGGTTCTGGTAGGCCGCCTTCAGGACCGCCTGCGCCGTGGTTTCCACCGAAAGCGCCTGGCGTGCCAGGCGCAGGTGCTTTTCCACCGTGGCGGGCGTCAGGCCCATGAGCGTGGCGATGTCCTGCACGGTCTTGCCATCACCGACCCAGCCAAGCACCTCGCGCTGGCGGTCGGTCAGGCTGCGCTTGGGCGATTCGTAGGGCAGGGAAAGGATGCAGCGATGCGCGAGACAGTTGAGCGCGAAGATCTCCGCGCCGTGACGCTGCCAGAGCGCATCGACCTCTGCCTGCTGCATGCCGGGCCGCGCGGTCAGCGCGATGGCCGCCTTCATCCGCGGCTGTCGCGACCTGAAGCTTATCGAATAGCCCGCCGTGACCTGATGCTTGCGGTTGAACGCGATCACCGCACGCTCGTCGCAGCTGAGATCGCCCCTGGCGAGCCGCTCTTCCAGCAGCGACCAGGAACAGGCCCCGTCATTTTCCAGCGACCAGCGCACCATCGGCGCGTGGAAATAGAGGCCGCGATGCACGAATCCCTCGATATAGGCGGGGTTGTGGTTGGTCAGGACGATGAAATCGTCGGGATCGCCGAGCGAGGTCGAGGTGCGGAACTGCGTGCAGCCATAGAGCAACCGGTCGAAGCCGAACGCGGCCATGGCCCTTGTATGAACATCCCAAAGCTCTTCCATGGTGGTGGCGTCCAACAGACGGGTGACGACCGCCGGGTCGATCATCCGGCGCGCTCCAGGTGGCTGTGCAGCGCGTCGATGGCGAGCAGATAGCCCTGTGCCCCGAACCCGCAGATCACGCCAAGCGCCACCCGCGCGATATAGGATCTGTGGCGAAAGTCTTCGCGCGCGTGGATATTGGACAGATGCAGTTCGATCACCGGCAGTGCGACGCCCGCGATCGCGTCCATCAGCGCCACAGAGGTATGGGTATAGGCCCCGGCGTTGAGGATGATGCCCGCGTGACGGCCGCGCGCCGCGTGGATCGCATCGAGCAGCGCACCTTCGTGATTGCTTTGCGAGAAGGCGATGTCCAGGCCGCGCCCCTCGGCATGGGCGCGGCACATGGCCTCGATATCGCCGAGCGTCGCGCGCCCGTAGACCTCCGGCTCGCGCGTGCCGAGCAGGTTGAGATTGGGTCCGTTCAGGATCAGGATGGATGCCATGCGTGAAAACTCTCCCATATCACAGCAAATAAACCCCTTCCTCCGCCACTGTCGAGAGGCAGGTGGCAGAAAGGCGGGGGACGTGCCATATCTGAACTCAACCGTTCAATTGACTGATTTCAAAATGCTACCGGGTTCGGGAGCGTGAGGGTCTGTCAGTCGGTAGTGAACATAATACTGATTATGCGCTCCAATGATGCCGGACATTTCCTAGCGATACGTGCGGTTCGTGAGCACCTGCATGCGCTGGTCCGGGCATGTGTAATGCGGGCTGAGGGGATCGCGGCACGGGGCCTCGATCACCCGCAGCCCGAGCCACAGCCCCAGCCCCGCGAAGATGGCCCCGCCAACCGCCTGCCCGACAAGCACGCCCTCGGCACCCCAGATCAGACCGAACCCCGCGGCGAAGGGCCAGGTGCCAAGCGTGTTCCGGCCCCAGTTCAGCAGCGTCGAATAGCCCGGATGACCGAGATTGTTGAAGGCCGCGTTGGACACGAAGATCGCGCCGTTGAAGATCATCGCCAGCGCCAGCGGCCCCATGAACAGATAGAGCAGATCGCGCATCTTGCCCGTCGCGTCAAAGAGATCGGCCACCGGCTCGCGCAGCAGGAAGAGCAGCGCCGAGACAGCCAGCACATAGATGGTCAGAAACCGCAGCCCCTCGCGGAAGGTGCCCAGCACCCGGTCCATCCGCCCTGCCCCGAAATTCTGCGCGAAGATCGGCCCGAGCGCGCCAGAAAGCGCCAGCACCACAGCCGAGGCGAAGGGCACCAGCCGGTTGATCACCGCCATGCCCGCCACCGCATCCGCGCCATGACGCGCCATTTCGCGCGTGACGATGGCGGTTCCCACCGGGGTTGCCACCGTGCCGAGCATGGCGGGCAGCGCGATGCGCAGCGCATCCCCGAGGTCACGCTTCAGACAGGGCAGATCCGGCCAGCAGAAGCCGCGATGATGGCGCTGCACGAGCCAGAACGCCATGGTGGCCGTCGCAAGCCGCGCCAGCACCGTCGCCATGGCCGCGCCCTCGAGGCCAAGACCGAGCGCGAAGATCAGGACCGGATCGGCCAGCCCGTTGACCAGCGCTCCCAGCAGCGACGGTGTCATCGCGTGGCGCGCATCGCCATGGGCGCGCAGCGCCGCCACGGCCACCATCGACAGCCCCGAAAGCGCGGTGCTCGGCAGGATGATCCAGAGATAGCCTGCCGCCAGCTCGGCCACCCTGCCCTGCGCCCCGATCAGCCCCAGGATGACGGAGAGGTTCGGCAGCGCCAGGAGCGGCAGCAAGGCGCCGAATCCCACCGCCACCACCGCCGTGCTTGCCGCATGTTCGGCCGCAAGCCGCCGGTTGCCCTGCCCCAGCCCGCGCGCCACGAGCGCCCCGGCGGCGATCGACAGGCCGATATTCATCGCGCTGGCAAAGAACATGACCACCCCGGCATAGCCCGCCGCCGCGGCCAGTTCCGCATGCCCCAGCATCGAGATGAAGAGCACGTCGATCAGATCGACCGCGAAGATCGCCGCGATCCCGAGGCTCGACGTGACCGACATGATGGTGACATGCCGAAACAGGCTGCCTTGGGTGAACCGCGCATTCGTGTCTGTGAGGGCCATGCCGTGCTCCGGTGATGCTTCGGCGGCAGATAGGCGTTTCCGGTCGGCCCGCCAAGGGAGAAACCTTCACAATGGCTGTGCAAAAATGTCATGAACGGGCAGCGGCCAGGTGGACCGCCCGCGCGCCAGCCTCGTAGAAGAGGCTTTTGAGCGCGGGCAGGCTTTCGTGATGGCGCGCGATCACGGGGACCGGCAGGCCGCTTTCCTCCTCACCGAGCAGCGCCTCCGCCGCCGCCCGGCCGAAGACCGTTCCCGGCGCGATCCCTCGGCCGGAATATCCATAGATCGCATAGGCTTGCGGGCCGATCCCGAGGATGCGCGGCAGGTGGTCGCCGGTCATGGCGATGCGCCCCGACCAGCAATGTTCCACGGCCGCCTCCCGCAGCCGCGGAAAGAGCTGTCCAAGCCTGCGCCGCGCCCAGTCGGCATGGATGCGCCCCTCCCCGCCCATGCCGCCAAGGATGATCCGCCCGGCCCGGTCCCGGCGCAGCGAGGTCATGATCAGCCCGGTATCCCAGCAGCCCTCGCCCTGCCCGAGGATATCGCCCGCCAGATTGTCCCCCAGCGGTTCGGTGGCGATCTGGAAGAACTGCACCACCGGCACCCGGGGCAGCGCAACATGTTCCATCGGGCGATGATAGGCATTGGTCGCCACGATCAGCCGGCGCGCCCGCAGCGTGCCGCCCCCGGTGCGCAGGATCCACTGGCCGCCCGCATGGCGGGCCTCGATCACCGGGCTGTCCTCATGGAGGCGTGCCCCGGCGGAACGCGCCGCGCGCGCGAGCCCCCGCGCATAGGCAAGCGGCTGGATCGTGCCCGCGCGCGCATCGCGCAGCGCGCCGCAGAACCGCGCGGTGCCGGTGCGCCGCGCGGTCTCGGCGGCATCGAGAAGGGTCACGGGCGCGCCGCGGGCGGCAAGCTGCGCCGCGCGGGTGCGCAGTTCCGCAAGCCCCTTGGGGGCATGGGCCAGATGCAGCGTGCCCGCGCGCACCGGCTCGCAGGCGATGGCGTGGCGCGCGATCAGCTCGAAGACCAGATCCGGGCCCGCGGCGAGCGCGGCGTTGAGCCGCTCTCCCGCCTCCCGCCCCAGCCGTGCCGTGACCGCCTCGGGAGGCAGCCACAGCCCGGCATTGACCAGCCCGACATTGCGCCCCGAGCCGCCATGCCCGACATGCGCCGCCTCCAGCAGCGTCACCTCGGCCCCCTGCCCGGCCGCCGTCAGTGCCGCCGAAAGCCCGGTGTAACCGCCCCCGACAATGGCCAGATCGGCGCTCTGCTCGCCCTCGAAGGGCGTCGCGCAGAAGCGTTCTGCCGCGCTCTCGCGCCACAGGCTTCCGGGGTCGGGCGGATGAGGGCCGCTCAGGTCCGTGGCTCCGGTTGCAAGGGTCAGAAGAATGCCTGAAGCCCGGTCTGCGCCCGCCCGAGGATCAGCGCGTGAATGTCATGCGTGCCCTCGTAGGTGTTGACCGTCTCGAGGTTGACCATGTGCCGGATGACCTGAAACTCCTCCGAGATGCCGTTGCCGCCGTGCATGTCCCGGGCCTGGCGCGCGATCTCGAGCGCCTTGCCGCAATTGTTGCGCTTGATCAGGCTGATCATCTCGGGCGCGGCTTTCGCCTCGTCCATCAGCCGTCCGACGCGCAGGCAGGCTTGCAGGCCAAGGGCGATCTCGGTCTGCATGTTGGCCAGCTTGAGCTGGAAAAGCTGCGTCTGCGCCAGCGGGCGGTTGAACTGCCTGCGGTCGAGCCCGTATTGCCGCGCCGCGTGCCAGCAGAACTCGGCCGCCCCCATCACGCCCCAGGCAATCCCGTAGCGGGCGCGGTTGAGGCATCCGAACGGCCCCTTGAGCCCCTGGACATTGGGCAGGAGCGCCGTCTCGGGCACCTCCACCCCGTCCATCACGATCTCGCCCGTGACCGAGGCGCGCAAGGACAGCTTGCCGCCGATCTTGGGGGCGCTCAGCCCGGCCATGCCCTTTTCGAGCATGAAGCCGCGGATCTTGCCGTCATGCGCCTCGGACTTGGCCCAGACGACGAAGACATCGGCAATGGGGCTGTTGGAGATCCACATCTTTGAGCCAGTCAGCCGGTAGCCGCCCTCGATGCGGGCGGCGCGGGTCTTCATTCCCGCCGGATCGCTGCCGGCATCGGGTTCGGTCAGGCCGAAACAGCCGATCAGTTCGCCCGAGGCCAGACCCGGCAGATACTTGCGCCGCTGCTCCTCCGAGCCGTAGGCATAGATCGGATACATCACCAGCGAGCTTTGCACGCTCATCATCGAGCGATAGCCCGAATCGACGCGCTCGATCTCCCGCGCGACAAGGCCGTAGCTCACGTAATTGCTGCCAAGCCCGCCATATTCCTCGGGGATGGTCGTGCCGAGAAGGCCCATCTGCCCCATCTCGCGGAAGATACCAGGATCCACCCGCTCTTCGCGATAGGCGTCGATGACGCGCGGCTGCAGCACCTCCTGTGCGAAGCTGCGGGCGCTTTCGGCGATCATGCGCTCCTCGTCGGCAAGCTGATCGGCAAGGCGGAGCGGATCGTTCCAGTCGAAGGCCCCGAGATCGGGGGCATCCTTGGCGCGCAGCGACGGTGATTGCCTGTTCATCGAGACCTCCTTGGGCGGGGAACGTGCGGTTTGTGAACAGACTACACTAGCGAAACCGTGCCGAATAACGATAATTCCACAAGAACACATGAGGTTTTCGCAAGTATGAGCCTGCCCCGCCGCTTTCTGCCCTCGATCCAGGCGCTGCGCGCGCTCGAGGCGCTCGATCGTCTGGGCAGCGTCACCGCAGCGGCGGAGGAACTGGCCCAGACCCAAAGTGCGGTCAGCAGGCAATTGAAATCCCTGGAAGACTCGCTCGGCGCTCCGATGTTCCAGCGGCAGGGGCGGCATGTCCGGCTGACGCCCGAGGCGGCGGCCTATGCGGCGCGGGTGCGCGCGGCCTTGCACCAGATCGCCCAGGCCTCGGTCAGGCTGGCGGTCAATCCCGTGGGCGGCAGCCTCAGCCTCGCCATCCTGCCGACCTTCGGAATGCGCTGGCTGGTGCCCAGACTGGCCGAGTTCGCCCGGCTGCACCCGGAGGTGACGATCAACCTGTCCACCCGCCTGAAGCCTTTCAACTTCGCATCGGAAGCCTTTGATGCCGCGATACATTTCAGAGAACCGGACTGGCCGGGCACGGGCGCGCTGCGCCTGCGGGGCGAGGCTGTGCTGCCGGTGGCGGCCCCCGATCTGCTGGACCGCGCGGGGCCGGTCGCGGCACCCGAAGAGGTGGCGCGCCTGCCCTTGCTGCATATCGAGACCCGCCCCCATGCCTGGGCGGAATGGTTCGCGGCCCATGGCGTGGAGAACATGCGCCCGGGCGGCACGATGTATGACCAGTTTGCAACCATCACCCAGGCGGCGCTGCACGGTCTCGGCGTGGCGCTCCTGCCCGATTACCTGGCCGAGCAGGATCTCGCCACAGGGCGGCTCGTCACCGTCTGGGGCGGCAGGACGGTCATGAAGGGGGCCTATTACCTCGTCTGGCCGGAGGCCAATGCCCGCGACCCCGCGCTGGCGATCTTCCGCAACTGGCTGGCCGGTCAGGCCGAGGACGAAGATCCCCTGCCCCGCTGAGCGTGATCAGCCAAGCGCGTAGCCCGCACCGCGCACGGTGCGCAGCGGATCGTCGCCGCCATGCTGGCAAAGCGCCTTGCGCAAGCGTCCGATATGCACGTCCACCGTGCGGGTATCGACATAGATATCGCGCCCCCATACCCGGTCCAGAAGCTGCTCGCGGGACCAGACGCGGCCAGGCTTCTCCATGAAGGTCGAGAGCAGCCGGAACTCGGTCGGGCCAAGCTTCAGCGGCTTCTCGGCGCGCGTCACCCGATGGGTTTCGGCATCAAGCACGATATCCATGTATTCGAGCCGTTCGCCCACGCTTGCGGGCCGGGTGCGGCGAAGCTGCGCGCGCACCCGTGCCATGAGTTCCACAAGCGAATAGGGCTTGACCACGTAATCATCCGCCCCGGTCTCGAGCCCGCGCACCCGGTCCACCTCCTCGGAGCGCGCCGAAAGCATGATGATCGGAATGCCGCGCGTCTCGGAGCGGGTCTTGAGTTGCCGACAGACCTCGATCCCCGAGACATTGGGCATCATCCAGTCCAGCACGATGATGTCGGGCGGCATCTCTGCCACCATCATCAGCGCCTCCTCGCCATTATTGGCCGTCACGACTCGAAAGCCGTCTGCCTCGAGATTGTAGCCAAGCACCTCCCGCTGGGCGGGTTCGTCCTCGACCAGTAGCACGGTGGGTTGATCGGCAGGCATCGGGTGGTTCTTTCCTTCAGACGGGCGCGATGGAGGGGTCGATCGAGGTCTTGTCGCCCTTCGGGCGCGGCTCGTCGGGCATCTCGCCGGTCACGAGATAGATCACCTGTTCCGCGACCGATGTCACCAGATCGCCCATGCGTTCGGTATTCTTGGCGATGAAATGCAGGTGCATGCAGGGCGTGATGTTGCGCGGATCCTCCATCATGAAGGTCAGGAACTCGCGGAAGATCGCGTTATACATCTGGTCCACGTCCTGATCGCGGTTGATCACCTCATGGGCAAGATCGGCGTCGCGCTGGATATAGGCGTCGAGCACGTCCTTGAGCATCTCCTCGACCTCTCGCGCCATGCGCCGCAGCGCCGCCGGAGAGCCGTTGACCGGGGCCATGCCCGAAAGAACGGAGGTGCGCTTTGCGATGTTCTTGGCATAGTCGCCGATCCGTTCGAGGCTGGCGGATATCTTGATGACCGTGAGCACGAGCCGCAGGTCGCTTGCCGTGGGCGCGCGCCGCGCGAGCACCTGAGCGGCGTCCTCGTTGATCTGCTGCTCGAGCGCGTCAATGGCCTTGTCGCGCCCGCGCACTTCCTCGGCCAGTTCCTCGTCCCGCGTCTCGAGAGAGCGCGCGGCGTCCGAGATCGCCCGTTCGACCATGCCACCCATCTTCATGATCTGGGCCTGGATCGTCTCCAGATCCCGATCGAAGGAGGAAACGATATGCTGCTCGTTGGTCATGTCTGGTCCTCGCCTCAGCCGATGCGCCCGGTGATGTAGCTCTCCGTCCGCGGATCCTTGGGATTGGTGAAAATCTGGCCCGTGTCGCCGTACTCGACCAGGTTGCCGAGGTGGAAGAAGGCGGTCTTCTGGCTCACGCGGGCGGCCTGCTGCATCGAGTGGGTGACAATCACCACCGAGTAATCCTGCCGCAGCTCGTCGATCAGTTCCTCGACCTGCGCGGTGGCGATCGGGTCGAGCGCCGAGGCGGGCTCGTCCATCAAGAGCACTTCCGGCGCGGTGGCCACGGCGCGGGCGATGCACAGGCGCTGCTGCTGCCCGCCCGAAAGCCCGGTGCCCGGCTGGCTGAGCCGGTCCTTGGCCTCGTCCCAGAGCGCGGCGCGGCGGAGCGATTTCTCCACGATCTCGTCAAGTTCTGCCTTGCTGCGGGCCAGGCCGTGGATGCGCGGGCCATAGGCCACGTTGTCATATATGGACTTGGGGAACGGGTTCGGCTTCTGGAACACCATGCCCACCTTGGCGCGGAGCTGCACCGGATCGACCTTGCGGTCATAGATATCCTCGCCATCGAGCAGGATGTCGCCCTCGACCCGGCAACTCTCGATCGTGTCGTTCATCCGGTTGATGCAGCGCAGGAACGTTGACTTGCCACAACCCGACGGCCCGATGAAGGCGGTCACGGTCCGGTCCAGAATGTCCACGTCCACGTCCTTGATGGCATGGGTATCGCCGTAAAAGACCTGCACCTTGCGCGCGGCGATCTTGATTTGGTTGTTGCTCACGGTGCTCTCCGCAATGTTCGGGGCGTCATACATGGCTTTCTACCTTCTCTCACCAGCGGCGTTCAAACCGTCTGCGCAGCACGATGGCCACGATGTTCATCATCACGAGGAAGACGAGCAGGACGATGATCGCCCCCGAGGCCCGCTCGACAAAGGCCGGATCGCCGCGCTGCGTCCAGTTGTAGACCTGAACCGGCAGGGCCGAGGCCGGATCGAAGAAGCCTTCGGGCGGTCCGGCGGGGAATTCTCGCACGAAGGCCACCATGCCGATCAGCAGCAGCGGTGCCGTTTCGCCAAGCGCCTGCGCCAGCCCGATGATGGTCCCTGTGAGGATGCCGGGCATGGCCAGCGGCAGCACATGATGGAAAACCGTCTGCATCTTGGAGGCACCCACACCAAGGGCCGCGTCGCGGATCGACGGCGGCACCGATTTGAGCGCCGCGCGGGTGGCGATGATGATCGTCGGCAGGGTCATCAGCGTCAGCACGAGCCCGCCCACGATCGGGGCCGATTGCGGCAGACCGGCGAAGTTGATGAAGATCGCAAGGCCGAGGATACCGAAGACGATCGAGGGCACCGCGGCAAGATTGGAGATGTTGACCTCGATGAGATCGGTCAGGCGGTTCTGTGGCGCGAATTCCTCGAGATAGATCGAGGCAGCCACACCGATGGGCAGCGACAGGACGAGCACGATCAGCATCATGTAGGCCGAACCGATGATCGCCACGCCCAGGCCTGCCGCCTCCGGCCGGGTGTCGGACGCATCCGGGGCCGTGAAGAACTCCCAGTTGAAGGCGACGGTCAGCACCCCGGCATCCCTGAGCTTTTGCGCAAGGCGCAGCTGCTCGGGCGAAACGTTGCGGTCAAGCTCCGCGCTTTCCATCGTCACGCGCCCTTTGAAGAAGCCGTCGATCCGGCCATTGGCCAGAAGGCGGAAGGGCACGGTCTCGCCGATCTTGTCGGGATTTGCCAGCACATAGCGGCGCAGCTTGGCGGGGGCTTCCTTCGAGATCAGGTCGCCCACCTGCTTGGTGGTCAGCCCCTCAAGGCTCGACGCATGCTCTTCCAGAAGCTTTGCCATGGCCGCGTCGATCAGCGGCGCGTAGCCGAATGTCGTGACCTTGGAGATTTCCTCGACATCGCGGTTGCCGGACTTGTCCAGTTTCGCGGGATCGAGGAAGACCTCGACCTCGATGAAGGTCTGCCGGAAAGAGGAAACGCCGTTCATCAGGATCGACGTCAACAGGCCCACGAGCGCGAGCACCCCGATGGTCACGGCGATCAGGCCCAAGGCACGGAACCGCGCCTCGGCACCGTTACGGCGGCGGGTACGTTCGTCCTGTTCGAGCAGCGAGCCCTTGCGGGGCGCGGCAGCGGGCACGGTGCCGGCGGTTGTGAGATCGGTCATTCGTACTGCTCCCGATACTTGCGCACGATATAAAGGGCCAGCACGTTCAGCCCGAGCGTGAAGACGAAAAGCGTGAGGCCGAGCGCGAAGGCGACGAGCGTCTCCGGGCTGGCGAATTCCGTGTCTCCCGTCAACTGGCTCACGATCTTCACGGTGATGGTGGTCATCGCCTCGAACGGGTTCAGGCCAAGCTTGGCCGCCGCCCCGGCCCCCATCACCACGATCATCGTCTCGCCGATGGCGCGGCTTGCCGCCAGCAGGATGGCCCCCACGACGCCCGGCAGCGCGGCCGGCAGGATCACCTGGCGGATCGTCTCCGAAGGCGTCGCGCCAAGCCCGTAGGCGCCGTCACGCATCGCCTGCGGCACGGCATTGATGATGTCATCCGAAAGCGACGACACGAAGGGAATGAGCATGATCCCCATGACCAGGCCCGCCGTCATCACCGATGAGGACGAATTGCCGAGCCCGAGCGGCTGCGCGATGAAGTCGCGCAGGAACGGTCCGACCGTGATCAGCGCGAAGAGACCGTAGACGATGGTCGGGATCCCCGCGAGCACCTCGATCGCGGGCTTGGCAAAGGCCCGGAGCGGCTTGCTTGCGTATTCGGCAAGGTAGATCGCGATCATCAGGCCGATCGGAACGGCGACCACGAGAGCGACGATACTCACATACATGGTGCCCCAGAGCAGCGGCAGGAAACCGAGATCCGATCCGCCGCGGAATTGCGGGTTCCAGACCGTGGAGAAGAAGAAATCCTTCGCCGGATACATCCGGAAGAAATTGATGGTCTCCATCAGCAGCGAGGCAATGATGCCGAGAGTGGTCAGGATCGCCACCAGCGATGCGCCGATGAGCAGCGCCAGGACGAAGGTTTCCGAGGCGTTGCGTGCGCGCTGATCTGGATTGATCCGGGTCCAGGACCAGACGCCGAGCCCGAGCGCCAGACCCAGCACCGCCACGGTCATCCACAGACGCCCGGAATTCTGGGCCTTGCGGTATTCCTTGGCCGCCTCGAGGACGGCCGGCTCCACGTTCGAGCCGAGCGCGACGCCGACATTGGCAAGCCGGTTGCGCACATTCGTGAAATCGGCGCGCATGTTGGCAAGATCGGCCTCGGTCATCTGGCCTGCGGCCATCAGCGCGTCAAGACCCCCGGCAATCCGGCGCACGTCCGCCATGACAAGGCTGCGGGCACCGCCGTCGGGGATAACCCGGTCGGGGATCATCTCGCTCACGCGGTTCTCGATCAGAAGTGGCTGCAGGAAGAGCCAGGCCGCAAGAAGAAAGAGCGCCGGAACAGCGGTGAAGAGCGCCACCGCCTGTCCGTAATAGTTGGGCAGGGAATGGAGGCGCCGCCCCGATTCGCGCGCCATGGAGAGGGCGCGTGACCGTCCGAGGAAGAAACCCAGCACGGCGAGGCCGAGCACGATCAGAAGGATGTAACCGGTAGCCATGTGCTCTCCGCCGGATTTGGGAAGGGTGGCGCCGCTGCGCCACCCTTCGAGGTCGCAGGAATCAGTTCAGCACGCCCATGGGGACGCGGTTCTTGACCATTTCCTGGGTCTTGGCCAGTTCCGGGTCCGACACGAGGCCATAGGCCGCGAGCGGGCCATCGGGGCCGGCGATCTCGTCGGAGACGAAGAACTCGATGTATTCCTGAAGGCCGGGGATCACGTCGAGATGCGCATTCTTGACGTAGAAGTACAGCGGACGCGACACCGGATACTCGCCCGAGGCGATGGTTTCCACCGTCGGCTCGACGCCGTTCATGGTGGCGACCTGAAGCTTGTCGGTGTTGTTCTGGTAGAACGACAGGCCGAACACGCCGATGGCGTGCTTGTTGGCGTCGATGCGGGCAAGCGTCTCGGTGTAGTCGCCGTCGATATCGACCGACACGCCGTCGGTGCGCAGCTGCATGCAGGCCTTTTCGGCGGCCTTCTTGTCGCCGCCATTCGCCGCGAGGTGGAGATCGAACGTGCCGTTCTCCTCGCAGCCCGCGATGATCACCTTCTCGTCGAACACTTCACGGGTGCCGTGCTTGGTGCCGGGGATGAAGGCGAGGATGTTCTGCGCGGGCAGGTCGGCGCGGACATCGCTCCAGGTCTTGTTGGGGTTGGCGGCAAGCGCGCCATCCTTGTTGACCTGAGCGGCCAGCGCGGCGTGCCAGTCGGCCGGGGTGAAGGCGAAGGACGGGCCGTTGATGTCCGACGCGAACACGATGCCGTCATAGCCGATGCGCACTTCCATGATCTCGGTCACGCCGTTCTTCGCGCAGAGGTCGATGTCCGACTGCTTGATGCGCGAGGACGAGTTGGCGATGTCGATGGTGTTCTCGCCCACGCCTTCGCAGAGCTTCTTGCGGCCGGCACCCGAGCCGCCCGATTCGACCACCGGGGTCGGGTAGTCGAAGTTCTCGCCAAAGGCTTCGGCAACGATCGCGGCGTAGGGCAGCACGGTGGACGAGCCTGCGATCTGGATGTTGTCACGCGCCGCGGCAGTACCGGCGGCGAGCGCCGTCAGAGCCAGGGCGGAAACGGTGGATTTGAACAGCATGAGTTGCTCCCTGAGTTCGGTTTCGCGACGACCGCGCAGATGCGGTCCGCCACGCCCCTGCTACGCCGCTTCAGCAACGCTTTTGTTTCACTTTTGTAACGGTTTTATGACACACACCATCAGGCCCCACGCGACCCGTCATTCGCTCCAGCGCGGCAGGATCACGGCAAAGGTGCTGCCCTGCCCCGGCTCGGATGCGATGCGCAGCCGGCCCCGGTGGCGGTTGACGATATGCTTGACGATGGCAAGGCCAAGGCCCGTCCCCCCCATCTCGCGCGAGCGGTGCGTGTCCACCCGGTAGAATCGCTCGGTCAGGCGCGGGATGTGCAGCGGATCGATGCCGGGGCCTCGGTCGCGCACGCTGACCACGATGGCGGGCATCCGCAGCGTGGCGTCGCGGGCATGGCTTTCCAGCGTGATGTCCACGCGGTTCTCCGTCCCGCCATACTTGATCGCGTTCTCCACGAGATTGGTAAAGACCTGCTGGAGCTGATCGGCATTGCCGGGCACGACAAAGCCCTCGGCCGCTCTGAAATGGATCGAGCAGCCGCGCTCGCGCGCAAGCGGGCGCAGCATCGTCATCACCGTGCCGATCACGCCCGAAAGGTCCACCGGCTCGCGCGGGCGGATGCGCTCCTCTCCCTCCACCCGGCTGAGCGACAGAAGATCGTGCACCAGCCGCTCCATCCGCGCCGCCTCTCGCGCCATGATCCCCAGGAACCGGTCGATCGCCACCTCATCGTGACGCGCGGGGCCCTGCAACGTCTCGATGAATCCCATCAGCGCGGTGAGCGGTGTGCGCAACTCGTGGCTCACATTGGCGACGAAATCGCGGCGCATCTGCGCGGCCTGCTCGCGTTCGGTCAGATCCTCGAACACCACGAGCACGCCGCGCGCCGCCGCCCCGGCATCCACATGCGCGACATGGACCTGGAAAACGCTGTCGCGGCCGCTCTCGGAGGTCTGGTAGGTGGTCCGCCGGGCCTGGTGATCGCGCTGTGTCTGCTCGACCGCCTCGAGCACGTCGGGCTGGCGCAGCGCCGTCAGGAAATGCCGGCCCTCGATCCCCTTGCCCAGCATCTCGCGCGCGGCGTCATTGGCGGCGTGGATACGCTCGTCCGGGCCGATGAGCAGCGCCGCGAAGGGCATCCCGGCCAGGACGGAGGCAAAGCCCTGCATCGCGGTTCAGACCTCGCGCAGCCCGGCGCGGAACCGGCGCATGTTCTGCTGGTAATGCAGCGCCGAGGCCCGCAGCCCGGCAATCGCCGCGGCGTCGAGCGCGCGCACCACCCGCCCCGGCGCGCCCATCACCAGGCTGCCATCGGGGATCTCCTTGCCCTCGGTGACAAGCGCGCCCGCGCCGATCAGGCAGTCGCGCCCGATCCTCGCGCCGTTGAGCACCGTCGCCCCCATCCCGATCAGGGAGTTTTCGCCGATGGTGCAGCCATGCAGCATCGCCTTGTGCCCGATGGTGCAGCCCGCCCCGATCACCAGCGGATAGCCCATGTCGGTATGCATCACGGTGTTTTCCTGCACATTGGTGCCCGCGCCGACATGGATCACCTCGTTGTCGCCGCGCAGGGTGCAGCCGAACCAGACCGAGGCCCCGGCCTCCAGCACGACCTTGCCGATCAGCCTGGCATCGGGGGCCACCCAGGTATCGGGGTCGATCTGCGGCGCGTGGCCGTCAAGCGCGTAGATGGTCATAGGCTCTCCTCGAATTCGGCGTGCAGCGCGCGCACATGTTCAATGAGCCAGGGCTGCTGCGTGCGCCGCAGCCGCGTGGCCTCGATGATGGTTCTGAGCCACGCCTCGGTTTCGTCAAGCTCCTCGTTGACCAGCACGAAATCGTAGCCGTCCCAGTGGCTGATCTCGTCCCAGCTCTTCTGCATCCGCCGCGCGATCACCTCGGGCGTGTCCTGCCCGCGCGCCTGAAGCCGCCGGTGCAACTCGCGGATCGAGGGGGGCAGCAGGAAGATCGACAGCGTATGCGCCCCGAGCGCGGAGTTGCGGATCTGCTGCGCGCCCTGCCAGTCGATATCGAAAAGCACGTCGGTCCCGGCGTCGATGGCCGCCTGCACCGGGCCCCTGGGCGAGCCGTAGAAATTGCCGAAGACATGCGCGTGCTCGAGCATCTCGCCCGCCGCCACCGCGCGCTTGAACGCCTCTTCGGTCAAGAAATGGTAATCGCGCCCGTCCGTCTCACCCGGGCGCGGCGCGCGCGTGGTGGCCGAGACCGAGAAGCGCAGGCTCGGATCCCAGGCCCGCAGCCGCCGCGACAGCGTGGACTTGCCCGCGCCCGAGGGCGAGGACAGGATGATCAGAAGCCCCCGGCGCCTGCTCATCGCCTGCCCGTCTTCATGCTGGACTCTCTCAATTTCCCGCTCTCCGTCTATTCCACATTCTGCACCTGTTCGCGCATCTGGTCGATCACCGCCTTGAGATCGAGCCCGATGGCCGTGAGCCCCGCATTCTGGGCCTTGGAACAGAGCGTGTTGGCCTCGCGCATGAACTCCTGGGCCAGAAAATCGAGCTTGCGCCCCGCAGGCGAGCCCTCCGCGATCAGCGTGCGCGCCGCCGCCACATGGGCGCGCAGCCGGTCCAGCTCCTCGGTCACGTCGAGCCGCACGGCGATCAGCGCCAGTTCCTGCGCCACCCGGTCCGGCTCCACCCCGGCGGGCTGGCCGGTGACGCGCGCGAGCGCCGCGCGATGGCTCTCGGCGATGGCCTCGGCGCGGGTGGCAAGCATCTTGGTCGCGGCGTCGGTCAGCTCCGCGATGCGGTCCAGATGGCCGCCCAGGATACGGGCCAGAGCGGCGCCCTCGGTCTCGCGCATGGCGGTGAAGGCGGCCAGCAGAGCCTCGAAATCGGCGGTGAGCACCGCCGCCAGATCCGCCTCGGGCGCCGCCGTTTCCATCGGTTCGAGGATGCCGCGCAGGGCGAGGATCTGCGCGGCGCTGGCGGGCGCCAGGGCAAGCCCGCGCGCATCGGCGCGCCGCTCGGTCTCGGCCAGCGCGTCGAGCGCCACATCGAGCGCGGCGGGGCAGAAGCTCGGACCCGCGCCCGCCGCCGCCGTGAGCCGCAGGCCGACCGTCACGTTGCCGCGCGCCAGATGCCGCCCCGCCGCCGCGCGCAGCGCCGCCTCGAGCCCCGGCACCTCCGGCAGGCGCAGCCGCAGGTCAAGCCCCCTGCCGTTGACGCCGCGCATCTCCCAGAGCCAGGCCATGGCCCCGTGCGCCCCCGAGCGGGTGGCAAAGGCGGTCATCGAACGCAGCATCCATGGCTCCCGGTCGGTCGCGGTCACTCCCCTCCTAGCCATTGCACCCGGCGCAGGCAAGCGCCGCGGGGCGCGGCCATCGGTTAACCAGACGCCGCGAATTTTAGACACATGCGCCACAAATCGTGCGAAACTTCTTCCAACGCTCGCCCCGGCCGGTCGATTGCCACTTGCTTTTGCAGGTGCCGGGGCTGCCACGCAACGCAGGAAGAGACACATATGTGGGACAATCTCCGAGAGCCGTCCGCGCCCCGAAGGGAGGCGCATCTGCGCGCGTTCCGCGCCTATTGGGAGGACTGCCGCAAGGGCGGGGACGTGCCCGCGCGCGCCGATATCGACCCGCGCCGGATCGCGGCGCTTCTGCCCCATGCCTTCATTGCCGAGCGCATCGCGCCCGGCGTGGTGCGGCTGCGCGTGGCGGGCACGCATCTTGGCGATCTGATGGGCATGGATGTGCGCGGCATGCCGCTTTCCTGCCTGATCGAGCCGGCCGCGCGCGATGCCTTCGCGCTGCACCTCGTCGATCTCTTCGACCGTCCGGCCTGCCTGCGGGTCGCGCTGCGCAGCCGCGGCGGGCTGGGCCGCCCCGCCCTTGCGGGCACGATGCTGCTTTTGCCGCTGCGCAGCGATCTGGGCGACGTGTCGCGCGCGCTCGGCTGTCTTGTGACCCATGGCCGGATCGGGCGCGCCGCGCGCCGCTTCGACATCGAAAGCGTGCAGGCGGGACCGCTGACTGGGCCGATGCCGCCAGCGCCGCCCACGCCGTTCCGCGTGATCGAGGGCGCGCGCCGCGGCCGCGCCCGGCCGGGGAGCCGCGCGCATCTGCGCCTCGTCGTGACCTGACGGTGCCGGGCGCTCAGATCGTCTCGACGATCACCAGGTCGCGTTCCGCCGCGCCGCGCGCATGGTCGAGCGCGGCCTGGTAGTCTGGGCTGCGATAGCAGGCCTCCGCCGCCTCGAGCGAGGGAAAGCGCGCCACCACGTTGCGCGCCCGGTCGCGCCCCTCAAGCTGCACATAGCGCCCGCCGCGCGCGAGGAACTCGCCGCCATGCCTTGCGATCGCGGGACCGGCCAGCGCGGCATAGCGGCCATAGGCCTCGGCATCGGTGACGGTCACATGGGCAATCCAGAGGGCGGGCATGGGCAACTCCTGTTCGTGGCCAGATTTCGCGGTCAGACGCCATCGACGATGACAAGATCGCGGCTGCTGGAGGACAGTGCAAGCGGCAGGATCCGCCGATAGGCGTCGGAATGGTAGAAGGCGAGCGCCGCTTCGCGGTCGGGAAACTCGATGATCACATGCCGCTCGGGGCAATTGCCCTCCACCACCACCTGCGCGCCGCCCTTGACCAGGAAGCGCCCGCCGAACCGTTCGGCCAGCGCCACGGTCTGCGCGGCATAGGCCTGGTAGTCCTCCGGGTCGCTGATCGTGATCCGGCCGATGATATAGGCACTCATTCCCCCTCCTTTCAGGAGGCGAGCACCGCCTCCGCTGCCGCGATCGCCGCTTCCGCCCCTCCGATATCGCTGCCGCCGCCCTGCGCCAGGTCGGGGCGTCCGCCGCCGCCCTTGCCGCCGAGCGCGGGCACCGCCGCGCGCACCAGATCCACCGCCGAGAGCCGCGTCACCAGATCGCCGGTCACGCCCGCCGCCACCGCCACCTTGCCGCCGGTATCGGCAATAAGCAAGATCGCACCGCTGCCCAGCCGCGCCTTCATCTCGTCGATGAGCGGCGGCAGGTCGCGCCCTTCCACACCACCGAGCACCTGCGCCAGGAATTTCACCCCGCCCACCTCGCGCGGCGCAGGCGTGGCCCCCTGCCCGCTGCCGCCCGCCATGGCCAGATCGCGGCGCAGTTGCGCGACCTCGTTGGCCAGCGCGCGGCGTTCCTCGATCAGCGCATGCACGCGCTCGGGCACCTCCTCGGGCCGCGCCCGGAGATCGGCCGCCACGGAGCCGAGCCGCGCCGCCTGCCCGCTCAGATGCTCGAACGCCGCCGCCCCGGTCAGCGCCTCGACGCGCCGGACGCCCGCGCTCGACGCGCCCTCGGCGGTGATCGTGAAGGTGCCGATATCGCCGGTCTGGCGCACATGCGTGCCGCCGCAGAGCTCGATCGAATAGGTCGCGCCATTGGCCCCCTTGCCCGAGCCTTCGAGCGTGCCCATCGACACGACGCGGACCTCGTCGCCGTATTTCTCGCCGAAGAGCGCCTGCGCGCCGATGGCACGGGCGTCATCTGGCGTCATGATGCGCGTGGTCACGGGGCTGTTCTGCCGGATGAAGGCGTTCACCTCCGCCTCGATGCGGGCGATCTCTTCGGGGGAAAGCGCCGTGGAGTGGCTGAAATCGAAGCGCAGCCGGTCGGGCGCGTTGAGCGAGCCGCGCTGTGCCACGTGATCGCCGAGCGTGCGGCGCAGCGCCTCGTGCAGAAGATGCGTGGCCGAATGATTGGCGCGGATCGCGCTGCGGCGGTCGTGGTCCACGATGAGGCGCGCGGCCTGCCCGGTGGCGATCTCGCCCGTCTCGACCTCGGCAAGATGCACGAAGACGCCCGCGATCTTGCGGGTATCGGTCACGCGCGCGCGCCCGCTCGCCGTCTCGATCACCCCGGTATCGCCCACCTGGCCGCCCGCCTCGGCATAAAAGGGCGTCTGGTTGACGGTGATCTGGACCTGGCTTCCCTGTTCCGCCCTCGGCGTTGTGACCCCGTCCCGCACCAGCGCAATGACCTGGCCCTCGGCGCTTTCGGTATCGTAGCCGAGAAACTCGGTCACGCCGTGCTGCTCGGCGATGTCGAACCAGATCGCCTGATCGGCCACCTCGCCCGATCCGGCCCAGGCGGCGCGCGCCTTGGCCTTCTGGGCCGCCATGGCCGCATCGAACCCCTCGGTATCGACGGCGCGCCCCTTCTCGCGCAGCGCGTCCTGCGTCAGATCGAGCGGAAAGCCATAGGTATCGTAGAGCCGGAAGGCCGCCTCGCCGGGCAGGGCCGCGCCCTCGGGCAGGCCGGCCAGTTCCTCGTCCAGAAGCCTCAGGCCGCGCTCGAGCGTCTGGCGAAAGCGCGTCTCCTCGAGCCGCAACGTCTCCTCGATCAGGGGCTGCGCGCGGCCCAGTTCGGGATAGGCCTGGCCCATCTGCGCCACCAGCGCGGGCACCAGACGGTGCATGACCGGATCCCTGGCTCCCAGCATGTGCGCATGGCGCATGGCGCGGCGCATGATCCGGCGCAGCACATAGCCGCGCCCCTCGTTGGAGGGCATCACCCCGTCGGCGATGAGAAAGGAGGTGGAGCGCAGGTGATCCGCGATCACCCGGTGATGCACCCGCCCGGGCCCGTCCGGATCCTGGCTGGTCGCATGCGCGCTCGCCTCGATGAGCGCGCGCATGAGATCGGTGTCGTAATTGTCATGCTTGCCCTGCAGAAGCGCGCCGATCCGTTCGAGCCCCATGCCCGTGTCGATCGACTGCATGTCGAGCGCGCGCATGGAGCCGTCCTCGAACCGCTCGTTCTGCATGAAGACGAGGTTCCAGATCTCGATGAAGCGGTCGCCGTCTTCCTCCGGGCTGCCCGGCGGGCCGCCCGCGATCCCGGGGCCGTGATCGTAGAAGATCTCGGTGCAGGGGCCGCAGGGCCCGGTGGGGCCCATCGACCAGAAATTGTCATCCGAGGCGATGCGGATGATCCGCTCGTCGGGCAGGCCCGCGTATTTCTTCCAGATCGCCGCGGCCTCGTCATCGGTGTGATAGACCGTGACCAGGAGCCTGTCCGGGTCGATCCCGAAATCGCGCGTGAGCAGATCCCAGGCATAGGGGATTGCCTGTTCCTTGAAATAATCGCCGAAGCTGAAATTGCCCAGCATCTCGAAGAAGGTATGGTGGCGCGCGGTATAGCCGACATTGTCGAGATCGTTGTGCTTGCCGCCCGCGCGCACGCATTTCTGGCTGGTGGTGGCGCGCACATAGTCGCGTCTTTCCACCCCGGTGAAGCAGTTCTTGAACTGCACCATGCCCGAATTGGTGAACATCAGCGTCGGATCGTTGCGCGGCACCAGCGGCGAGCTATCGACGACGCGGTGATCGTTGCGCTCGAAGAAGCTCAGGAAGGTGGAGCGGATCTCGTTCAGCGTGGGCATGGGCGGTGGCTTCTTGCTGGGAATGGGTGCGGTTGGGCCGATTTAGCCGCGCGCGCCTGCCGTGTCCACCGTCGAAACGGCGCGCTCAGCCTTCCATCACCTCGGCCCCGTCATCGTCCGACATGCTGAAATCGAGCCCGTGCGCCGCCCGGATCCTGTCCTCGATCTCGAGCGCGGTCTGCGGATTGTCCTTGAGAAACGCCTTGGCGTTCTCGCGCCCCTGGCCGATGCGCTGGTCGCCATAGCTGAACCAGCTGCCGGATTTCTCGACCACGCCCGCCTTGACGCCCATGTCGAGCAACTCGCCGGTCTTGGAGATACCCTCGCCATACATGATGTCGAACTCCACCTGCTTGAAGGGCGGGGCCACCTTGTTCTTGACCACCTTGACGCGGGTCGCGTTGCCCACCACCTCGTCACGATCCTTGATCGCGCCGATGCGGCGGATGTCGAGGCGCACGGAACTGTAGAACTTCAATGCGTTGCCGCCGGTGGTGGTTTCCGGGCTGCCGAACATCACGCCGATCTTCATGCGGATCTGGTTGATGAAGATCACCGTGCATTTCGTGCGGCTGATCGAGCCGGTGAGCTTGCGCATGGCCTGGCTCATGAGCCGGGCATGCACGCCCACGCTGGAATCGCCCATCTCGCCCTCGAGCTCGGATTTCGGGGTGAGCGCGGCCACCGAATCGACGACGATGAGGCTGACCGCGCCGGAGCGCACCAGCGTGTCGACGATCTCGAGCGCCTGCTCGCCCGTGTCGGGCTGCGAAATCAGCAATTCGTCGAGATCGACCCCGAGCTTGCGCGCATAGATGGGGTCGAGCGCATGTTCGGCATCGACGAAGGCACAGACCCCGCCCTTCTTCTGCTCCTCGGCCACGCAATGCAGCGTGAGCGTCGTCTTGCCCGAGCTTTCGGGACCGTAGATCTCGACGATGCGCCCCTTGGGGATACCACCGATGCCCAGAGCGATGTCGAGCCCGATGGAGCCGGTCGAGGTCGCCTCGATATCGGCCACCGGGTTGTCGCCGCCCATCTTCATGATCGAGCCCTTGCCGAACTGCCGTTCGATCTGTGCGAGCGCGCTGTCGAGCGCCTTCTGCTTGTCGGCGCTGCGTTTGTTGTCCATCGAGAGAAGATCCGCCACTGCCATATGTTCGCTCCGTTATTTCACAGGCCGCCCCAGGCGGCAATGCCAAGTCCCGTTCCCCTTGTGTTCCGCCCCCTTATGAATACAAAAGAGGAACATTGCAACGGGAAATCGCCTGATGACAGTTTGGAGCGAAACACTTAACAAAGGGTTACGTTTTCTGGAGGGAACGGACGGGAGAGCGCCGGCGTGCTGATATTCGCAAGGGAAAGGCTCGTGTTCCTGTCCGTGCCCAAGACCGGCACCACGGCCTTTGCGCAGGCGCTGGCCCCGCGGGCGTCGCTCGTCGTCGCCGCCCCGCCCGAGCTCAAGCACGCGCCGGTCTTTCGCTACAACCGTTTCTTCCGCCAGATGGTGGAACGATTCGTCGGCCCCGACGTGGCGATCCTCGCGGTCATGCGCGAGCCGGTGGACTGGCTGGGCAGCTGGTATCGCTATCGCGGGCGCGCGGACCTGCGCGGGCACCCCAACGGCACGCAGGGGATGAGCTTCGACGAGTTCGTGCAGGCCTATTGCCGCCGCGAGCCGCCCGATTTCGCGCGGGTCGGCAGCCAGGCCAAGTTCCTCGAGCCGCAGCGCAACGGGGTGCGGGTCACGCATCTGTTTCGCTACGAGGATCAGGCCGGGCTGCGGGCATTTCTCGAGGATCGGCTGGGCGTCGCCATCGCGCCGCCGCGCACCAATCGCTCGCCAGAGCGCGCGCTGGCGCTCGGGCCGGCCACGCGGGCGCTTCTGGCGCGCCGCTGCGCCGCGGATTTCGCGCTCCATGACGCGATCGGGCCGGGCGGGGCCTATCGCATGCCCGGATCGGGCTGAGCGGCCGGTCTCATGCGCTCCGGCGGCGGGTCCGCCCCCCCTTTCGCCGCCATGCGCTGAACGGTTTCCGCGAGTTCGCCGAGCGAGAACGGCTTGGGCAGGAAGACCGAATTGGCGATGCGCGCCTGGATATCGCCAAAGGTCTCCTCGGCATAGCCCGACATGAACACGACGCGCACTTCCGGCCGGTGAACGAGCGCCTGCTGCACCCAGCCCGGCCCGTCCATGCCGGGCATCACCACATCGGTGACGAAGACATCGACATGGCAGGCCGGGTTGCCGAGAAGCTCCAGCGCCTCCTCGGCCGAGGCGGCCTCGAGCACGGAGAAGCCGCGCAGCCGCAGCGCGCGGCTGGCGAAGGCGCGCACCGGGGCCTCGTCCTCGACCAGCAGCACCACGCCCTGCCCGGGCGCGCTGTCGGCGCTCCGGGCCGCGGGGCGGGCCTCCTCGGGCGTCTCGGGCGTCTCGGGCCGTTCATGCGCGGGAAACAGCAGCTGGAACGTGGTCCCTTCCCCCTCGACACTGTCGGCGAAGATGAACCCGCCTGTCTGCTTGACGATGCCATAGGCCGTCGAAAGCCCGAGGCCGGTGCCCTCGCCCACCTTCTTGGTCGTGAAGAACGGCTCGAACACATGATCTATCTTGTCCGCGGCAATGCCGTGGCCGGTATCGATCACCTCGACCGACACGTAGCGCCCCGGCGCGACGACCGCCCGGTCGCGCCGGAGCGGGGCCTCCAGGGTCAGGTTGCGGGTCACGATCCGGATCTCGCCGCCGCCCGGCATCGCGTCGCGCGCGTTGACCACGAGGTTCAGGATCACCTGTTCGATCTGCCGCTTGTCGGCGCGCACGGCCCCAAGCCCTGCCTCGTGTTCGAGCGTGAGCGAGACCTGTTCGCCCACCAGACGGTTGAGCAGGTGGGTCAGATCGGCGAGCGTGTCGCGCAGATCGAGGATCCGCGGGCGCAGGGTCTGCTTGCGGGAGAAGGCCAGCAACTGCGCCACCAGAGCCGCGGCGCGGTTGACGTTCTGGGTGATCTGCATCAGGTCGGAATATTCCGGATCGCCGGGATCGCGGTGCAGCAGAAGCAGATCGCAATGGCCGGATATGGCGGTCAGCAGATTGTTGAAATCATGGGCGATCCCGCCGGCAAGCTGACCGATCGCCTGCATTTTCTGGCTTTGCACGAATTGCGCCTGAAGCGATTTGAGCTCGGTCGCGTCGGTGAGCACGGCAATGAGCACCTCGCCCTCGCCGAGACGGGCGCGCTCCAGACCGACCTTGACGAAGCTCTCCCGGTCCGCGCGCCGCACGCGCAGAAACTCGGGCTTGACCCCGCCGCGCCCCGCCGCCGCATCGGCGATCCAGTCCACCACCGGCCGTCCGAGCCCCTCGAGCATCTCGGCAAGCCGAAGGCCTTCGGCCTTTTCGCAGCCGAGAAGCGACAGGGCGGGCGGGGTCACGCGCAGGATCCGGCCCTCGGCGTCGAGCACGAGCAACGGCACGGGCAGGCTGTCGAGCATCGCCCAGTCATCGGACGCGGCCACGGGGTTTCGGGCGCCGGGCAGCAGCAGAACCTCGCGTCGCCCGCCCTGACCGGGAAGTTCGACATAGACACAGCGCTCCGAGCCGCCTTCGGCCGTCGGAATCTCGCATGAGCCGCCCGAGGGTGGCGGGGTGCGGCAGATCTCGTCGAGCGAGGCGATGCGTTCGCCGATGAGCGCGCGCGCGGCGGGGTTCATCGACAGCACCGTGTTGTTGCGTCCGACGGTCAGCATCGGCAAAGGCTGATGCTCCGCGCCGGGCGACGGGGGATGGAAGGACGGCTCGAGCCGCCAGAGAAAGCGATCCTCGCCCGCACGGTGCGCGGCCATCCGAATGTGGCCCTCGCGGGTGACGATCTCCTCCGCCGCCGCGCCGGTGGCCGCGGCGCGGCTCTCGATGCGGAAGAGGAGCGGCCCGGGATTGGCCAGCCGGTCGCGCAGCAGCGTCGCGAGCGTGGCCCCGCCCGCCGCCGGGAAAACCCGGCGCGCCGCCGCGTTGGCATGCAGGATGTCCCCGTCGCGTCCGGCCAGGACCACCGGCACCGGGTCCTCCTCGATCAGCGCGGCGAGACCGGCCCGCGCCCGCCCTGCGCGCCCCCGCGCCCGCGCCGCACGGATCCCCGGCCAGAGGGCGCCGAACAGGATCACCAGCCCCGGCAGAAGCGATCCGACCCCGAGCCGTCCGCCGGTCACGGCCAGCGACGCGGCGAAAACCGCCAGCGCCGTGACCAGCAGCAGGCGCGCGCGGGCCCCGGCCTGCGCCGCGGGCTGCCGCCCCTGCCCTGCGGAAATGCCGGGAAATGCCACCTGACGCGCCTTTCGTCTCCGCCTTGCGCAGAGCCTGCCCGCAAAGCCTTAAGAGAGACTTAAGGCCAGCCCGGAAATCGCGTCAAGATTGCACCTTCTGTCATTCCTCTCGGCAAAGCTGTGCCAGGAAGAAGCCATCGCCCATGGTGCTGACGGGCCAGCGCCGCCGGGCGGTCACGCGCCAGCCCTTCGAGGCGGCGGCAAACCCTGCCACCACCGCCTCGTTTTCCTCCGCCAGAACCGAGCAGGTGGTATAGATCATCTGCCCGCCCGGCCGCACGAGTTCGGCGGCGCGGCGCAGGATGCCGTCCTGCCGACGCACGAGATCCGCGAGCGCCTCGGGCGTCAGGGTCCACTTTGCCTGTGGCGCGCGCCGCCAGGTGCCCGAGCCCGAACAGGGCACATCGCACAGGACCGCGTCGAACGGGGACAGATCGCGCAGCATCTCCGCGCCGCAGATGCGCACATCGCTCCCGGCCCGCCCCGCGCGCGCGGGCAGATCCGTCATGCGCCCCGGATCCGCGTCATGGGCGAACCAGACACCATCGAGCCGCGCGGCCAGCGCCAGGGTCTTGCCGCCCCCGCCCGCGCAGTAATCGAGCACGCGCGCGCCGGATGGCAGGGCAAGCGCCTCCATCGCCGCCTGACTGCTGGCATCCTGAAGTTCCACCAGCCCCTCCCGATAGGTGGGGGATTGCGCGATTTTCCTTTCCCCTTCCGTAACCTGCAAGGCAAAGTTGCGATCCTGCACCGGCGTGGTTCCGATGCCTTCCCGCGCAAGGCGTGCCTGCGCTTCGGCGCGCGAAAGCCGCCGGGCATTGACCCGCAGGCAGATCGGCGCGCGGTGGCGCAGCGCCTCGGCCGCCGCTCCCGCCGCCTCGCCAAGCGCGGCGCGGAACCGCGGCCAGAGCCAATCGGGAAGGTCGCGCGCCTCGCTCTCCGTGGGCGCGCGCCCTGCCCGCCGCTCGACCTCGGAAAGCGGCGCGGGATCGTGGCCCGTTCCGGTAAAGATCGTTTCCGGATCAATGCCTTGTGCGCGCAAGCTGCCAAGCAGGATCGCGCGCCCGTCCGTGCCGCCGCCAAGCGCGCCGAAGGAGCGCAGGCAGCGCAGTGCGCCGAAGACATGATCGCGCACCGCCGCACGGTCGCCCGATCCGGCATAGCGCGCCCCGCGCGCCCAGTTGGTCAGCGCGCGTTCGGCGGGCACGCCCGCAAGGATCGCGTCAAGCACGCTGATCGCGGCGGAGACGCGGGCACCCGGGGTCATGCAAATCTCTTAACTTCGCCGCGCAAGTTGCTGCAAAGGCTAACCGATACGGTAATTCGGACTTTCGCGCGTGATCTGCACGTCATGCACATGGCTTTCCTTCAGCCCCGCCCCGGTGATCCGCACGAAGCGGCAGTTGCGGCGCATCTCGTCAACGGTTGCGCAGCCGGTATAGCCCATGGCGGCGCGCAGCCCGCCGACGAGCTGATGCAGGACGGTGCCCGCCGCGCCCTTGTAGGGCACCTGCCCCTCGATCCCTTCGGGCACCAGCTTGTCGCTGGCCGCGTCCTTCTGGAAGTAGCGGTCGGCCGAGCCGCGCGCCATCGCCCCGAGCGAGCCCATGCCGCGATAGGCCTTGAACGAGCGGCCCTGGTAGAGGATCACCTCGCCCGGGCTCTCGTCGGTGCCCGCGAGCATCGAGCCCACCATCGCGCAGGACGCCCCCGCCGCGATCGCCTTGGCGAAATCGCCCGAGAACTTGATGCCGCCATCGGCGATCACCGGCACGTCGCCCGCCGCCTGGGCGCTGTCCATGATCGCGGTGAGCTGCGGCACACCCACCCCGGCCACGATCCGCGTGGTGCAGATCGAGCCCGGTCCGATCCCGACCTTGACCGCATCGGCGCCTGCGTCGATGAGCGCGCGGGTGGCCTCGGCGGTGGCGACATTGCCCGCCACGATCTGCACCTCGTTCGAGAGCGTCTTGGCCCGCTCCACCGCGCGCGCCACGCCCTCCGAATGGCCGTGCGCGGTGTCGATCACCACCATGTCCACCCCGGCATCCACCAGGGCCGCCGTGCGCTCGAACCCCGCATCGCCCACGGTCGAGGCCGCCGCGACCCTGAGCCGCCCGAGCCGGTCCTTGCAGGCGGTCGGGTTGAGCACCGCCTGCTCGGTATCGCGCAGCGTCAGAAGCCCGGTGAGCTTGCCCTCGGCATCGGTCACGAGAAGCTTCTCGATCCGCCGCGCCTTCATCAGGGACTTGGCCTCATCCCGGTCCGCAGGCTCCCGGAGAATCGCGAGATTTTCGGAGGTCATCATCACGCGCACCGGGGTCCGCGCGTCCTCGGCGAAGCGCATGTCGCGGTTGGTGACGATGCCGACCACACGGCCCCCCTCGTCCACCACCGGAAAGCCGGTCACGTTGTAGCGTTCCTGAAGCGCCTTGGCGTCCGCCAGCGTCTGGTCGGGGCGGAGCGTGATCGGGTTGTAGACGATCCCGCTCTCGAACCGCTTGACCCGGCGCACCTGCTGCGCCTGTTCCTCGACCGTGAGATTGCGGTGGATCACCCCGATGCCGCCCGCCTGCGCCATGCAGATCGCCATGCGCGCCTCTGTCACCGTGTCCATGGCAGAGCTCAGCAGCGGGATGTTGAGGCTGATGTCGCGGGTGACGCGGGTGCGGGTATCGGCGCTCGCGGGCAGGACCGAGGATGCCGCGGGCACCAGAAGAACGTCATCAAAGGTGAGCGCCTCGCGAATCTCCATTCCGCTTCTCCATGGATGTCTCGTTTGGCGGCTCCCTATCGCATGGATCGGCAGGGGGCGAAAGGGCGTTTCGGCCGCACCTGCCCTCCCGGTCCGGCACCGGGTCATAGCCGCAGCCGCCCCAGGGGTTGCAGCGTGCGATGCGCCTGAGCGCAAGCCAGCCGCCGCGCCAGCCGCCGTGGGCCTCCAGCGCCTCGAGCGCATACTGGCTGCATGTCGGCTGGTAGCGGCAATGCCAGCCGAGCCAGGGCGAGAGGACCAGGCGATAGGCCCGTATCGGCAGGGCAAGAATCCGGGCAAGCGGGGTCATTTGTCCGGCCCCAGCCGGCGCAGGGCATGGGCCAGGTCGCGGCGCAGCTCGTCATAGGGGCGCGTGGCGGTCGCCTCGGCGCGCCCGATCAGCACGTAATCCCATCCCGGCCGACCGACCACGGGGATGAGCTCGCGCGCGAGGGCGCGCAGCCGCCGCTTCGCGCGGTTGCGGGTGACGGCATTGCCGACCTTCTTCGAACAGGTAAAGCCCACGCGGATCAGCGCCGTGCCGTCGCACCGGTCGCGCCCCTGCACCAGCATCGTGCCGGTGCCCTGACGGCGCGCCCGCGCGCAGGCGAGGAAATCGGCGCGCTTGCGCATCACCTCCACGACCGGCGCACATGCCGACGCCGCCGGGGGCGTCTTCCCTGCACCGATGTCAGGGGCCTCCGGCGGCGTCGAAATCATCTGGAAATGCTGGCGCTTACGCGCTCAGCACCTTGCGGCCACGGGCGCGGCGGGCATTGAGAACCTTGCGGCCGCCCTTGGTGGCCATGCGCGCGCGGAACCCGTGACGGCGCTTGCGCACGAGGTTCGAGGGTTGATAGGTGCGTTTCATCGCTCCGTCTCCGGTCCTGGGCGGGCGGCGGTCGCTGGAATCGCGCCCGGCCCGAATTCATCTGAAGCCCGCTCTATAGAGAGGGTGCGCGGCCAAGTCAAACCCCCGGCCGCCGGTTTTCGCGCCGCCGAACCGCCGCGCCGCCATGTTACAGGATCGGCGTCCCGACTCACCCGTGATCACCCCCTCGTGAAGCCACTGGCGCGCCTGCCCGCGACCATGCATCTAGGGGCAGTGACAGGCAGCACCGGAGACGACATGGATCAGACCACCACCCCCGCGCCCGCGCGGCGCAAGAGCGGCCTGCTTCGCCACCTGCCGCTGGCGGTCATTCTTGCCGTGGCGGTGATCGGCGCGGTCACGCTGCGCGACTACCTCACCTTCGACACGCTGCGCGACCACCGCGAGGCGCTTCTGGCCCTTCGTGACAGCCATTTCGAAATTCTGGCGCTTGGCTTCGTCGGGGTCTATGTGCTGATCGTGGCCTTTTCGCTGCCCGGCGCGGCGGTGGCCTCTGTCACGGGCGGGTTTCTCTTCGGTCTGGGTCTCGGCACGGCCCTCAATGTGCTGGCCGCCTCGCTCGGGGCGGTGGCGATCTTTCTCGCGGCGCGCGCCGGGCTCGGGCGCGCGCTGGCCGCCCGGATCGAGACATCGGAAGGCACGCTCAAGCGGCTCAAGCAGGGCCTGCACGAGCACGAGATCAGCGTGCTTCTGCTCATGCGGCTGGTGCCTGCGGTGCCGTTCTTCGTGGCGAACCTGGTGCCTGCGCTGGTGGGCGTGCGCTTTGCCAATTTCGCGCTCACAACGGTTCTGGGAATCATCCCGGGCGCGATCGTCTTCACCTGGATCGGCGTCGGGCTGGGCGAGGTGTTCGACCGCGGCGAGAGCCCGGATCTCTCGCTTCTGTGGGAGCCACAGATCATCGGCCCCATACTCGGGCTGGCGGCACTCGCGGCGCTGCCCATCGTGATCAAGGCCATTCGGGGTAGAAGGAATATCTGAACATGCAGAAACTCGATACCGATCTGCTGGTCATCGGGGCCGGCTCGGGCGGGCTGTCCGTGGCCGCGGGCGCGGTGCAGATGGGCGCGCGCGTCATCCTGCTCGAAGGGCACCGGATGGGCGGGGATTGCCTCAATTTCGGCTGCGTGCCCTCGAAGGCACTGATCGCCAGTGGCAAGGCCGCCCATGCCCAGGCGCAGGCGGCGAAATACGGTGTGGCCTCCGTCACCCCGCAGGTGGATTACGCCGCTGCCAAGGATCACGTCGCGGCGGTGATCGCGCAGATCGCACCGGTGGACAGCCAGGAACGGTTCGAGGGGCTCGGCGTGCGGGTGATCCGCGACTATGGCCGCTTCGTCTCGCCCACCGAGGTCCGGGCGGGCGACCACCTGATCACCGCGCGCCGTATCGTCATCGCCACCGGCTCCTCGCCGCTCGTGCCGCCGATCCCCGGGCTCGACACCGTGCCTTTCGAGACCAACGAGACGATCTTCGATCTGCGCGAGCGGCCCGAGCATCTTCTGGTGATCGGCGGCGGCCCCATCGGCATGGAACTGGCGCAGGCGCACCGGCGGCTGGGCTGTGCCGTCACGGTGATCGAGGGGGCCAGGGTGCTGGGCCAGGACGATCCCGAACTGGTGCAGGTGCTGCGCGACCGCTTCGCCGAGGAAGGCATCGAGATTGCCGAAGACGCGATGGCGGCGGCGATTCGCGGTGAGGCCGGCGCGATCGAGGTCGAGGCCCGCGACGGGCGCGTGTTTCGCGGCTCTCACCTTCTGATGGCGGTGGGACGGCGCGCCAATACCGACCGGCTCGACCTCGAGGCCGCGGGCATCGAGACCACCGGGCGCGGCATCAGGGTGGATGCGTCGATGCGCACCACCAACCGCCGGGTCCATGCCATCGGCGACGTGGCGGGCGGGCTGCAATTCACCCATGTGGCGGGCTACCAGGCGGGGCTGATCATCCGCCAGGCGCTTCTTGGCCTGCCCGCGAAAAACCGCACGGATCATATCCCCTGGGCCACCTATACCGATCCGGAACTGGCGCAGGTGGGCCTGACCGAGGCGCAGGTGCGCGAGACACATGGCGGCAATCTCGAGGTGGTGCGCTTTCCCTACAGTCACAACGACCGCGCCATCGCCGAGCGCAAGACCGAAGGGTTCATCAAGGTGATGGTGGTGCGCGGGCGGCCTGTCGGCGTCTCCATCGTGGGCGCACAGGCGGGCGAGCTGATCGCGCTCTGGGCCTTCATCCTCGCCAACCGGCTGAAGATGAAGCATGTGGCCAACATGGTCGCGCCCTACCCCACCCTGGCCGAGATCAACAAGCGCGCCGCCGGGGCCTATTTCTCGCCAAGGCTGTTCGATAGCCCTATGGTGAAGCGGCTGGTGGGGCTCGTGCAACGCTGGCTGCCCTGACCGGGGCCAAGGAGGGCGCGCGTGTTCAGATCGCTTTCGGGACGCTTCCTGATCCTCACGGCCATCTTCGTGATGCTGGCCGAGGTGCTGATCTTCGTGCCCTCCATCGCGCGGTTCCGCGAGCAGTTCCTGCTCGACCGGCTGGAACGGGCGCAGATCGCCTCGCTCGTGCTGCTGGCCGAGGGCGAGGTGACGCCCGAACTCCAGGACGAGCTTCTGCGCAACGCCGAAGTGTTCAACGTGGTGCTGGCACGCGACGAGGCGCGCCAGCTGGTCCTGTCCTCGCCGGTGCCCGCACCTGTCAGCCGGAGCTTCGATCTGCGCGATGCGCCCGCGCTGACCCTCATCCGTGACGCGATGCGGCGGCTGGTCACGTCCCGGCCCGAGGTGATCCGCGTCATCGGAGAGCCCGTGCGCATGGGCGGGCTGCAGATCGAGATCACGCTCGACACCGCCGGTCTGCGCGCGGCGATGATCGATTACGGGCTGCGGATCCTGTGGCTGTCGCTGGTGATCTCGGTCTTCACCGCGACGCTGCTCTTCATCGTCGTGCAGTGCTTTCTCGTGCGACCGATCCGGCGCGTGGTGCGCAACATGCTCGATTACGCCGCCAATCCCGAGGATGCGCGGCTGGTGATGAAACCGGCGTCGCGGATCACCGAGCTGCGCGAGGCCGAGGAAAGCCTGCAATCGCTGCAGACCCAGCTCACCGCCGCGCTCAAGCAGAAGGATCACCTCGCCCAGCTTGGCGGCGCGGTGGCCAAGGTCAGCCACGACCTGCGCAACATCCTCACCTCGGCGCAGATCTTTACCGACCGGATCGAGATGAGCGAGGATCCGACCGTCCGGCGCATGGCCCCCAAGCTGGTCAATTCGCTCACCCGCGCGGTGCATCTGTGCGAGGCGACGCTCGCCTATGGCAAGGCCGAGGAGCCCGCGCCGACGCTCGCGCGCCATCACCTGCACGACCTGGTGGCCGATGTGCTGGAGAACGAGACGCTCGCCGCCGAGGGCCAGGATCTGCGCCTCGTGAACGCGGTACCGGACGAGCTGGTGCTGCTGGCGGACGGCGAACAGCTCTACCGGGTGCTGTCGAACCTGGTGCGCAACGCGCGCCAGGCGATCCTGCGCAGCGGCGCGCCGGGCAGCGTCACCGTCAGCGCCGCCGAGGACGCCGGCGAATGGATCATCCGGGTGGAGGATAACGGCCCCGGCCTGCCGCCAAAGGCGCGCGCGCATCTCTTCAAGCCGTTCCAGGGCGGGGCCAGCAAGGGCGGCACCGGGCTCGGCCTGACCATCGCCGCCGAGCTGATGCGCGGGCATGGCGGCGCGCTCATGCTCGAGCGCAGCGACGAGACCGGCACCGCCTTCTGCATCACCCTGCCCAAGGGAAATTTCGCCGGGCTGTCATAAATCTTTCCCCCTGCCCCTTGCATCGCCGCGCGGCAGGGGCTACACGCTGCCCTCGACGGACCGATAGCTCAGCTGGATAGAGTACTTGACTACGAATCAAGGGGTCGGGGGTTCGAATCCTCCTCGGTCCGCCACTTGATCCCAAATTTCTGTTTATAATCAGATATTTACGGGATTTCAGTCAAAACCGCTTGCCAAATACCCACCATCCCGAAAAACGATACATGGCCTCGACCTGCCGTCAGCGCCGGTGATCTTTTCAGGTGTCTCATTTGAGACAGCAGACAGATCGCGTTGAACGGTATCCTTGCTCGCCGTCCCATCCGCCTCAGCGATCTGGCGGTAGGACATGCCTTCGGCGCGCATTGCAGCCCACAGCTCACGGCGCTGATCCTTTGTCAGCTGGCGGCGAGGGCGTAGAGGGCGGAAGGGGGCAAGTTGCCCAAGTTGGGCATTTTGCCATCGAATAACCTGGCAACCTGAATGAAGCGATCTGCTGCGCTTGATGACATCCCGAACTCGCTTTCGATCCACGGCAGGAACTTGCCGTGAGGAAGGCGGGCCTTCGCCTCCGTCGAGGGGGCGGCCAGGGCGTAGAGGGCGCGGACGCTCAAATGCTGCACCGTGCGACATTCCAGCGTATAGGCTTCGGCAACACTCATGAAGCGATTGGCCGTAGCTCGATGCATCTCAGGAAACTCTTCCTTGATCCACGGCAGGAACTTGCCGTGAGGAAGGCGGGCCTTCGCCTCGATCAGGCGCTGGCCGATCACCAATGCGAATGACCGCCGTAGCCTGTATGCTCTCAATTTCCTGAGCAATTTCTTCGAGCTGTTCGGATGCATCGGAAATCTGTGCGCTGTGGCGCACACTTTGCATCTCATTCATATCGACGCTCTTCTGGCATTCAGCCAGCGCCGATCCCGCGCCGCCGTGCTCGTCTCCGTCTTTTCGCAGCTCTGTCATGACAGCGCGTCGAGCAATAGAGCGCGCCCGCACGCTTTGCTGGTGGCATCTCATTCCCGCACTCGGCGCAGCTACGCCCTGCAAATCGTTCGCGGCGCTGCGCCTTCGAACGCGCCCGCAGGCCGCATATCAGGCTGCAATAGATCACCCGCTTCTTTATCTCAGGCGATATCGCCGCCCCACACTCGGCGCAGATCCGCCCCTCGCGCCGCTCGCGCCGCAGCTTTTGCAGCCGGTGACCTTTGACAGCTTCCCGACATTTGCGCGAACAGTAGAGCGCTCCCATGCGCTTTGCCGGTGAGATCGGCCCGCCGCACCATGCGCAGGACCGGCCCGCCTTGGCCTCGAGCCGCGCGACCGTGAACAGCGCAGTCTGAGATGCGTTGCAGCATTTCGTTCCGCAGTATTTCCGATGAGACCTCGAGCCCGCTGGCAGCTCTTCGCCGCAGTGCTCGCAGAGGGCCCTCATATCGAGCGGATCGCCGTGCATATCGCCTTGTCCTCGCTCGCCTCCCGCAAACGCGCGAGTCGCGCATGCTGCCGGTCAGCGCAGATCTTGCTACAGAATTTGGTCTGGTCGCCGGCGAGCCGCTTGTGGCAGATGACGCACCGCGTTCGTGCGATCAGAGTCCCGGCCTGAATGGTCCACTCGCGCTGCCCCTCGTTCCAGCTCGGCCGCTCCGCATTGATCCGCCGCAGCGC
>MDTD01099430.1_pt1 | contig 57622 bp, 50 predicted proteins | sample 811221 | NCBI WGS metagenome assembly MDTD01 (sample SAMN05326646, study PRJNA326480) | marine metagenome | isolation source: seawater | place: Pacific Ocean: South West | collected 2011
TCTGGACGGCCCGATCAACGACGCCACGGCGGACCTGGTAGTGGCGCAGATGCTCTTCCTCGAGAGCCAGGACCCGGAAAAGGACATTAACCTGTATGTCAACAGCCCCGGTGGATCCGTAACCGCCGGCCTGGCGATCTACGATACGATGCAGTACATCAAACCCGATGTATCCACGATCTGTATGGGCCAGGCTGCCTCCATGGCCGCGCTCCTGCTTACGGCCGGAGCCGCCGGCAAGCGCCGCGCCCTCCCCTCGTCCCGGGTACTGGTCCACCAGCCGTGGGGCGGTGTCCAGGGGCAGGCCACCGACATCGGAATACAGGCGCGGGAGATCGTGCGCCTCAAAAAGATGCTCATCGACTACTTTGCGCGCCACACCGGCAAGACCGAAGACCAGATCAGTACCGATCTCGAACGGGACTATTTCATGTCCGCTCAGGAGAGTGTAGAATACGGTATCGTAGACGAAGTCCTGGTCCGAGGAGCTCATGATTAAACAGAGAAGCGAAAGCGGAAAGTCCTGTTCCTTCTGCGGCAAGAAGGCGGAGCACGCCCGCAGACTGATCGCCGGTCCCGGTGTGTACATCTGCGACGAGTGCGTCAACGTGTGCAAGCGGATGATCGACGAAGAGGACGACATCCTCACTTCGAGCATTCTCGACACCGTACCCAGTCCCAAGGAAATCAAGTCCTACCTTGACCAGTATGTGGTGGGTCAGGACGATGCCAAGAAGACGCTCGCGGTGGCGGTGTACAACCACTACAAGCGCATCAGCCAGAAGGCGGCCCTGGATGACGAGATCGAACTCGACAAGTCCAACGTGCTGCTCATGGGTCCCACCGGAACGGGGAAAACGCTTCTGGCACGGACCCTGGCAAAGAAGATGAAGGTCCCCTTTGCAATCGCCGACGCCACCACCCTCACCGAGGCGGGGTACGTGGGCGAGGATGTGGAGAATATCCTGCTGAAACTCTACCAGAGCGCCGGCGGAAACATCTCCGCCACCGAGCGGGGGATCATCTACATCGACGAGATCGACAAGATCGCACGGAAATCCGAAAACGCATCGATCACCCGGGATGTCAGCGGTGAGGGCGTCCAGCAGGCGCTCCTCAAGATCATCGAGGGCACCGTTGCCTCCGTGCCCCCGCAGGGTGGGCGCAAACACCCCAGCCAGGAGATGATCCGCATCGACACCACGAACATTCTGTTCATCGTCGGGGGCGCCTTCGTCGGCCTGGACCGGGTCATCGAGAGCCGCGTGTCCAAGAAACCCATGGGCTTTGGAGCGGACATCCGCAACGTTCAGGACAAAGACCTGGTCGCGCTCTACCGACAGATGCATCCCGACGACCTGATCAAGTTCGGGCTCATTCCCGAGTTTGTCGGCCGCCTGCCGATCCACGTCACGCTGCAGGATCTGGACCAGGAGGCGTTGGTTCGCATCCTCAAGGAACCTAAGAACAGCATCGTCCGCCAGTACCAGGCGGCACTCAAGCTGGACAACGTGGAACTCGTTCTGGAAGACGGCGCCCTGGAAGCGATTGCCGGTCAGGCGCTAAACCGGAAGACGGGTGCTCGCGGGCTCCGGTCCATCGTTGAGCGGCTCATGACGGAACTGATGTTCGAACTGCCGTCAATCGAGGGTCAGAAGCGCGTCACGATCACTCGCGAGGACGTCGAAACCGGCCAGAAGCCGAACGTTGAACTGACCCAGAAATCCGCATGAAACTCTTCGGCGACCGCGGGGATCGCCGTCGGCTCCCGGTCTACTTCCTCACCGACTCGGTGCTGTTTCCCGGCGTATCGGTGCCCCTCGTGGTACGCGACGAGCGCGACCAGCGCGTTATCAACAGCGCAATGGAGGGCGACCGCTCCCTCGTCATGGTACCCCGTCGTGGCGACACGGAAAGCGATGTCGGGACCGTGGCCCACGTTCACCACGTCGCCAAAATGCCGGACGGGGCGATGCGGGTGGTTGTCGAAGGGCGCCTCCGCGTCCGCGTCGCCGATCCCCGCACCGAGGATAGTGGTGTCGACACCGCCAGGACCACCACGATCGATGCCGATCGCGGCGATCCCGATGAACGTCTGCCCTCGCTTGTGTCGGTCGTGCGTGATTCCCTCCAGGAGTACCTTCGCCTCCATCCGACGGTCGGTTCCCGAGCCGGTGAACGGATTCTCGCCGCGGATGGCGCGGACCGTCTGGTGGATCTCTCCGGCGGTAATCTTCCCCTGGAGTACGACACCAAGATAGCCCTCCTCGGCGAGCACCGCAGCGTGGAACGCGTATCGCTCCTGGCGGACGCGATCCAACACCAGGTGGAACTCCTCGGCATGAAGCGTTCCATCCGCGACCGGGTGCGCAAGCGCCTGGAAAGCGGTCAAAAAGAATACTTTCTCCAGGAACAGATCAAGGAAATCAACCGCGAACTCGGCAAGGACGACCAGGACGAGGGGTTTGCGGATCTGGAACGCAGGATCAGCGAGGCCGGGCTTCCGGATCCGGTTCAGGCGCGCGCCGAACGCGAGCTGCGACGGCTGCGGAAGCTGCCGCCGGTGTCACCGGAGTCCGGGATCATTCAGACCTACCTCGACTGGCTCCTGGAACTCCCGTGGCACCGTGCCTCGCACGAAGAAACCGTGGAGCTCGCTTCGGCCCGGGAGATTCTGGACGGCGACCACTACGCTATGCGGGAGCCCAAGGACCGCCTGCTGGAGTTTCTGGCGGTACAGTCGCAAAACCCCGACCTCAAGGCACCGATCCTCTGCTTCGTGGGACCGCCGGGAACGGGGAAGACATCTCTGGGCCGCTCCCTCGCCCGCGCACTCAACCGACAGTTCGTCAGGCTCTCGCTGGGCGGCATCCGCGATGAGGCCGAGATCAGGGGGCACCGGCGGACCTACGTCGGCGCCATGCCGGGGCGTATCATCCAGTCGATGCGCACCGCCGGCACCCACGATCCGGTCATGCTGCTGGACGAGATCGACAAACTGGGCGCCGACTTTCGCGGAGACCCCGCCAGTGCGCTGCTCGAGGTTCTGGATCCCGAACAGAACGCGACGTTCTCCGATCATTACGTGGAGCTCGAGTTCGACCTGTCCCAGGTGATCTTCCTGACCACCGCCAACGATCTCGCCGGGATTCCGCGAGCGCTGCGCGACCGCCTCGAGATCATTCCGGTGCCCGGCTACACCGAGGATGACAAGGTCCATATCGCGCGCGATTTTCTTGTGCCGGAGCAGAACGCCGAGAATGGACGCGGCGACAACGCCTTCGCGTTCCGCAGCGACGCGCTCCACACCCTCATCCACGAGTACACGCAGGAATCCGGTGTCCGCACACTGAAGCGGCAGATCGCCACGGTGATCCGCAAGCTCGTGCGCGAACAGGTGGAATCCGGGGGTGACGGCCAGCACCAGGTCACCGCAGCCACGGTACGACGGCTTCTGGGACCGCCACCGCACCGACGCGACACGGGCGACGGAATCGCCCGCCCGGGACTCGCTCGGGGCCTTGCGTGGACCGAGGCCGGCGGCGTAGCGCTATCGGTCGAGGCGGTCTCCTACCGCGGCAACGGGCAGTTGGTGCTGACAGGAAATCTCGGCGACGTGATGAAGGAGAGTGCCCGCACGGCGCTCAGCCTCGCCCGAGCCCGGGCCGAAGAACTCGGCATTGCCGCGGCAATTACCGACCGCGACATCCACGTGCACGTCCCGGAGGGAGCTGTTCCCAAGGACGGTCCCTCCGCGGGTATCACGATCTTCTCGGCCCTGTTGTCGCTCTTTCTCGAGCGACCTCTGTCTCCGGATATCGCGATGACCGGCGAACTCACGCTCACCGGGCGCGTCCTCCCTGTGGGCGGGGTGCGGGAGAAGGTTCTCGCCGCCCGGCGGGCCGAGATTCATCGCGTCATCGTACCCGCCGCGAACGGCACCGACCTCGATCAATTGCCGCGCGACGCGCGGCGAGGCATGACGTTCCATACCGTACGGACGATCGAGGATGTCCTGGCGCTGGTTTTCGAGACCGGCGCCGGGGTCGTCCGCGACGACCGGGGCGAAACGGCGGTGTCCGCCGACGGACCCACCGCTGGAACCGAAGAATCGTTCCAGGTATAATCCGCTCCATGAAACACCTCGAAGGCTCGTCTCTCCTGCGAATCGCGGATCTTGAGCCGGACCAGATCCGGTACCTGCTCGACCTGGCCGGCCATGTGAAGGCCGAGTATCACCGAGGGGCCCGTCCTCAGCGTTTTGCCGGTCGGTCTCTGGCGATGCTGTTCGAGAAGCGATCAACGCGTACGCGCGCTGCATTTGAAACCGCCTTCGGAGAGGAGGGCGGTCATCCGGTCTTCTTGTCCAACCAGGACATCCAGCTCGGCGCCAAGGAAACGATCGAGGACACCGCACGCGTTCTTGGACGCATGTTCGATGCGATCGAGTTTCGTGGCTTTGCCCAGGAATCGGTCGAGACGCTCGCCCGGCACTCGGGCGTGCCGGTGGTCAACGGCCTCACCGACGCCTGGCATCCGACGCAGGCACTTGCCGACCTCATGACGATGGAGGAGCACTGCGGCCGGCTGCCGGGACTGCGGAGTGCGTATTTCGGGGACGGGCGGAACAACGTGTCCAACAGCCTTGTGGTTGCCGCGGCGAAGATGGGGCTGCACCATACCGTGTTCTGTCCACCAGACCTCGCGCCGCCCGCGGAGGTCCTCGAAATGGCCCGCTCCTTCGCGAAGGCAAGTGGTGCCACGATCACCGTGGAACACGATCCCACCAACGTTCCGCGGGAGACCGCGGCGATCTACACCGACGTATGGGTTTCCATGGGCGAGGAGGACTCGGCAAAGGACCGGGTGCGGACGCTTTCACCCTATCAGGTGACCGAGCAGACGCTCGCTGCGGCGCCGGAGGCGGTGTTTTTGCATTGCCTTCCCGCGGTCCGGGGCAATGAAATGACAGCCGCTGTCATCGATGGGCCGGCCTCAAGGGTGTTCGACCAGGCCGAGAACCGAAAACACACGATCAAGGCCGTACTACTCGCGCTGCTGGGGCTTTCATGAGAGCCCCACGCTTGCAAGCTGAAACCCGGCATAGTAGTATTGAGCCATGAAGATTCGGCACCTCCTCATCACGGTCGCGATCATGGGTATCGCGGTCGCAGCGGCTTCCGCGCAGGATCAGCAGCAGGGGCCCGGGGACATCAACGTTCAAGTTGTGACCGTCTACATCCAGAAGATCTACCCGCATCCCCAGGGGTACAAGGTGATCTACTATCGAAGTGATCTCTACCCCGGCGAGGTGTACCTTCCCGGCCGGTGGTTCACCAATGCCGCCGACAAGGGCGAGATCATCTTCACGTCGCACCCGAGTGCGCCGTACATGGATGTGTACTACGAGAACGGCGAGTTCGACCACGTACGCGTCTTTGCCCGGGAAAACCGCGCCGACCCCACCTGGGGCGCCCTCCCCGGCAACGAAGACCTGACCGACGAGTTTTCCGTCGAAACACTCGATATCGCGTACTGAACCCGGCACGTTCCGTGAGTGAGACCACCCAGCAGGAGGATGCGCTCGTTCCCGTCCCCGACGAGGTCGTTGCGTTCTTCCGACGGCACCAGCGCCTCGTGGTGGTTGGCCACCTCGAGCCGGATGCCGACTGCATCGGAAGCCAGGTCGCCCTCGCCGATGGCCTCACGCGCAGCGGTGTTCCCACCCAGCTCCTCAGCCCAGGGCCCTTCGAACGACAGGAGATCGCCGTCTACGCGGATCGCTTTGTTACCGACCCCGGCGGTGTCGATCCCGACGCCACCGGAGTGGTCGTCGTCGACTGTTCCAGCGCTGACCGGATTCACCCGTTCGAAGAGTCTCTTAACGGGCGTGAGATGCTTGTGGTGGATCACCACCGGGAGGGACGTCCGTTTGGCGACGTTCATTTCATTCGCCCGGACGTTCCCGCCAATACGATTCTGATCACCGCCATTCTGGACACCCTCGCCGGTGGTCCCCGGCAGCGCGAGGCGCAGGACCTCTTTCTGGGCCTCGTGACCGACACCGGTTTTTTCCGCTTTCTCGGTTCCGACGAACCGGTCGCCTTCGAAACGGCGGCACGTCTGACCCGGGCAGGTGCCTCACCACGACTCGCCGCGGAACACCTCGATAGCGGACGCTCCTGGGGTAGCCGCAAGATCATCGCACGCATGCTCGACCGGGCGGAGCAACTCCAGGATGGACAGGTTCTCCTGACGTACATGACCAGTCAGGACGAGCTCGAGTTCGGGACACGCCGCGATACCGACGCGCTCTACCGCCTGCTCCTTGCGATTGAGGACGTCCGCGTCATCGGTGTCGTCAAGGAAAAAGCCCACGGCTGTACCGTGAGTTTTCGCGCCAACGACGAAACGGACGTGTCCCGCATTGCCGCAGACTTCGGTGGCGGAGGGCATCAGAAGGCAGCAGGTGCCTTCAGCACTCAGTCATTGACCGCCTTTCTCCCCCACGTCCGCACCCGCCTGGCAAACCTCTGACAGGGACACCCCCACCCCCTTTCCCCAAATGTAACGCTTTGTAACAGTCGTACGGGCGGCGCATGCGCTGTCCATTGGCACGTCGTTTGCTTTCCCTCTCCGGAGGTATTTCATGACACCACTCACCAAGTCACTTGTCGACTACCGCGCCCGGGAGATCAGCTGGGATGAGTTCTACCGCGTCGCCGGGGCCCACATGCAGCGCATGCTCGGCCGCGTACTGCGTGTACCGCCCGCGGATCGTGACGATCTCATCGGAGAGTTCTACCCTCGCTTCGTTCGGCTCTCGCGGGACTATGTGTACCACGGAGCGCCGTTTGACGCGTATCTTTTCACCTCACTCCGCTACGCGGTACGAAGCCGCCGAAGGGACGCCCGCGAACGAATGACCCGGGACTCCGTTTTTGCCGGCACGACTGCGGGGATGGACGAGGTTGTCGCGGAGACGCCCGTGGCCGACGGAGAGGCCGACGACAAGGACGTCTGCGCCCCTTCGCCGCGCATCGCGATTCTGGCGACGAGCAGACAGCGCGATACGGTCCGGCGACAGCTCTTCCTGTGTCTGTGCAAGAACCTTCCGGTCCTCACCGACGCCGAGCGCTCCTACTACGCCCGGTTGTTCGACATCCCGTCATCCTGGCTCGACGGTCTCGACAGGTGCGTCCACGACCGCTGGGACCGCGTATCCCGCCGCCGCACCACCTACCGTGAACACCGGGACCGACACTTCGCCGCCATGCTGATGAACCAAGCGGTCACCGACCAGGTCCCCGGCGACTGGGCCCGCGCACAGGCCGAAACCGATCGTTTTCACCGCCGCCGGTGGGCCTACTACCGCCGGCGTCTCAGCCATCAGTCGATCCACCTCACCAACCGCGAGGTCGCCGTGCTCCTCGGAATCCCGAAGGGCTCCGTTGACAGCGCCCTCGCCAACCTGTCGCACCGACTTGCGGCATGCACCCGGGGAACGGTAGGCTCACTGCATGACGACGCTTCTCCTCGCCTCCAACAACAGTCACAAGCGGATGGAAATGGAAGGGATTCTGCGACACATCGACGCCCGCGTTCGACTCGTGCAGCCCGCTGACCTCGGCTTCTCGTTCGACGTCGACGAGAGCGCCGGCACCTTCAGCGGGAACTCCGCGATCAAGGCGTGGGGGCTCCACGGCCTGATCAACGGAGATACCGCCGCGGGAGTGGCGTGTTCGGTTGATCCCCAGCGAGTACCGGATCTGGTCCGCGATCGACTCGAAGGGAAAACACCGATGGTCGTCGCGGACGACTCCGGTATCTGCGTGCATGCCCTCGATAACCGGCCGGGCGTACTCTCCGCCCGCTTCGGGAGCGAGGATGGCGGTCCGGACCTCGGGGACGAGGGACGCAACGATCTGCTGCTCGAAACGCTGACCGGCTTCGACGATCACGGCGCACACTACGTCTGCAACATGACCCTGATCGTCGACCGCGAACGGTGGGTGCAGGTGGAAGAGACCTGGCACGGTGTCATCCTGCCGGAACGGCATCCCGGCTCCACCGGCTTCGGGTATGATCCGATCGTCTGGCTGCCGGACTACGACTGCTCCGTGGCACAGCTTCCGCAGGAGCAGAAAGACCGTGTTTCCCATCGCGCCAAGGCCGCCCGCGGAGTCCTGGCCGCCGCCGGCGTCGTGTGACGATATCGACGACCCGCCGGCAATGCCGCCTTGACAGCGGCGGACGCCCGACCTACCTTCGTGGACTATGAGTTCCATACCGCAGCGGACGGAGGTCCCGGCAGCAGACCGCTGGGATCTCTCGACGCTCTACACCGACGATCAGCAGTGGGAGGCGGACCTCAAACGCCTCGGGGAATACGAACAACGCATTGCCGCGTATCGCGGGCGCCTCGCAGAGTCCGCCGACACGCTGGTGGAATACCTCCGACTGAGTGTGGAGGTTGGTACACTCGAGGAACGCCTCGGCTACTATGCCATGCTGCGGCAGAGCGAGGATGCCGGCGACAGCGACAACCAGAGCCGCTTCGGGCGTTTCATGCAGGTTTCGTCGCGTGTCTCCACCGCCATGAGCTTCTTTGCGCCGGAACTGCAGCAGATTCCCGATGAGCGCATCCAGCAGCTGCGCAGCGATCCGCGTCTCGAGGAGTTCGCCGTCACCCTGGACAAGGTGCTCCGGTATCGCCCGTACACCCTCGGTCCGCAGGAGGAAAAGCTTCTGGCGATGCAGGAGGAAGCCAACCAGACCGCCTCAAAGGCGTTTGGAGCCCTCGTGGACGTGGACATGGACTTTGGCACCGTCGACACGCCGGAAGGGCCGCGCCCTCTGAGTCAGTCGTCCTTCGGCAGCCTTCTCGAACACCGTGATCGCGACGTACGAAAGCGCACGTTTGAACAGTTCTACGAACACTACGACGGTCACCGCAACACCCTTGCCGCGCTCCTCGGCGGAAGCGTACAGCTTGACGTCTACCGGTCCCGCGTTCGCGGCTTTTCCTCAGCACGCGAAGCGCGTCTCTTTCCCGACCGCGTCCCCGAGTCGGTCTACGACAACCTGATCGCAACCGTGCGGGAGCATCTGCCGCTGCTCCACCGCTACTACGGCATCCGGGCCAGGGCCCTCGGCCTGCCGGACCTTGCGGTCTACGACACCCGCGTCTCGCTGGTCCCGGAACTCACCGTTGACACACCCTACGAGGAAGCGGTCGAGACGGTGGCGGACGCCCTGGCGCCGCTGGGGGATGAATACGTGGACACGCTTCGGGGCGGCCTGCTCAACGGATGGGTGGACCGCTACGAAAACCGGGGGAAACGCTCCGGCGCGTTCTCGGCGGGCAGCTACGTCGGCGATCCGTACATCCTGATGAACTACAAACGGGACACGATCCGCGACATGTTCACCCTTGCTCACGAGGGCGGACACAGCATGCATAGTTGGTACTCGGTTCGCAACAACCCGTTCCAGCACTACAGCTACACGATCTTTGAGGCCGAGGTCGCCAGTACGTTCAACGAACAGCTGCTGATGCACCATCTCCTCGACCGGCACCCCGACGGCGCCATGCGCACGTATCTCCTCAGCAAACACCTCGAGGACATGATCGGAACCCTGTTCCGGCAAACGATGTTTGCGGAGTTCGAGCACCTGATCCACCGGGCTGTTGAAGACGGAGACGCACTTACCGTGGATTCGCTCCGCGCCACGTACCGGAGTCTGATCGAGGCGTACTTCGGACCCGACGTCCAGCTCCCCGATCTTCTGACGCTCGAGGGGTTGCGGATTCCGCATTTCTATCGCTCGTTCTACGTCTACAAATACGCCACCGGCATTTCGGCCGCCATCGGGCTGTCCCGGCGTGTACTCGAGGGGGGAGACACGGAACGGAACGACTACTTCGCATTCCTGAAGTCCGGCGGGTCGCGATATCCGATCGATTCGCTGCGACTGGCCGGGGTGGATATGGAAGAACCGGAGCCCATTCGTGTGGCGATGGATGTCTTCCGACAGCGTCTCGACCAGCTCGAAAGCGCCCTTGGAACACCCCGGGAATATTGACACTCCCGGGGTGCCATGCTATATTCCGCCTCACCAGCGCGGCAGTGGCGGAACTGGTAGACGCGCTAGCTTGAGGGGCTAGTGATCTTTTCGATCGTGGAGGTTCAAGTCCTCTCTGCCGCAAAGACCCGGTGGTGCAGCGCGCACCGCCGGGTCTTTTTTTTGCGCCGCGAAGGCGGTACAGTGAGCACGCAGGGAGGTCTGGTGGCGTCCAGCACGGTTGAACAGTACCTGAAGACGATGTTCCTGATCGAACGACGGTCGGGTACCCGGTGTATTCCCATGAAGACGCTCGCGGACGCCATGGGCGTCACCCCCGGTACCGCGACGTCGATGGCCAAACACCTGCACCGGGAGGGACTGATCGAGTACCTTCCCCGTCGCGGTACGATCCTCAGCGATTCCGGCCGCAATCTCGCGGTCAAGGTTGTTCGCCGTCACCGCCTGATCGAAACGTTTCTGGAACGGATTCTGGAGTACGACTGGAGCGAGGTCCACTCCGACGCCGAGGAACTGGAGCACGTGGTTTCGGATCGATTCGTGGAGCGCGTGGACCGGCTCCTGGGCTATCCGGAGACGGATCCCCACGGAGATCCGATCCCCCGCCCCGACGGCCGGTTCGCCCCGCGGGAGCTCTTTCCGCTATCCGAAGCGATTCCCGGCCAACTGCTGGAAGTCGCCCGACTGGTCGAGGACAGCGGCGAGTTCCTGCAGTTCATGAAGCAGCACGGTATCGTGCCCGGCGGCTCAATAACCCCCACACAGACGAGTGACGCGGCCGGCACGGTAACGGTGATCACCGGCGGCCACCCCGATCCCATCGCCCTGAGCCGCGATATCGCCGAGAAGGTTCTGGTCCTGGCGCCCGGGAGTCAGAGCACACCCTTGGTGGACTGAACGCGCTCCGCCGGCCGGTACGCCGCCGCCAGGGCCCGCCCCGCGGACTTGAAGATCGCCTCCGCCAGATGGTGCCCGTTGAGTCCGTAGTGACCGATGACGTGCAAGTTGATCGCAGCGCTGTTTGCCAGTCCCTGAAAGAACTCGCGAACCAGGGCGAGGTCAAACCTGCCGGCGTACGCCTGCGGAAATTCCGCGCGAAACACCAGGTACGGTCGGCCGCAGGCGTCGATTACCGTCTGAGCCAGAGAATCGTCCATGGGGACGGTGGCATCACCAAAGCGCCGCACGGGCCCGAACTGTTCGACGGCCCGACGGAGCGCCGTACCGATCACGATGCCGACATCCTCGACCGTATGGTGATCGTCGATCTCAACGTCCCCCGATGCGGCAATCGTGGCGCCGAACCCGCCGTGAAACAGCATCCCTGTGAGCATGTGGTCGAAGAACGGAACACCGGTCCGCACGTCGATCGCATCACGCCCGGCTGGCGTGCCATCGTCCGGGAGCCCCAGGGAAACGGTGATGTCAGTTTCGCGGGTCTTGCGTTCTACGGATATCTCTCGCACGTCTGCCCCTTTCGCACCTATGGTATACTGCGACGGCGTGGCGCGAACAGAACCTCAGGCACCGAATTTCCTGCTTCGCTGGTCTCTCCAGGCGATCGTCGCCGGCGGCATGGGGGCGGTCCTTGTCCGCGGCTTTGTGGTCTTCACCGGAACCCTCGAACGGGCGGTCGGCGCCAGTGGTGTCCACCCCGTGGTGGTCGCGGTCGGAGCGGCCGCGCTCGTCGGGCTCCTGATCTATCGGTTGGCGCCCGGCGCCGCCGGTGAAGGGGTGCCCGCCTACCTCCGCGCGGTTCGAGGCCCCGAATCCGACCTTCCGCTGCGCGATACGATCATGAAGTATCCCGCCGCGATCCTGACCCTCGGTTGCTACGGCAGTGGAGGTGCCGTCGGCCCGATCGGTCGCGTCACAGCGGGGCTTTCCCAATGGGCCACACGGCACCTTCAACGTCTGCTTCCGCGACTTTTCGCCGACTCATCCCAGCATCATGCCAACTACCACGCGCCGACCACCGCCGCGATCAGTGGCATGGCGGCGGCGGTGGCGTCGATCTTCGGCGCCCCAATCGCCGGGGCGGTCTTCGCCGTCGAGGTGATTCAGACAGACCAGCTCCGATATCACCAGCTGTTCCCGGCGGCGCTGGCGGCGGGAACGGCGGTGTTCGTATCCTCCCTCGCCGGGTGGCCGCCGCCCGTCAATCCCGATCTGCCCGTCTTTCGGGCCGAGGTGTTTCTGGTCCTCCCGGTTATTGTCGTCGGGTTTTTCTGTGGCGTCATGGGCATCGCGTATACGTCGCTCTACCGCGTGATCGCACGCTCCATGGGCCGGGAGCGCAGCTCCCGTCGCATTCCCGCAATGATCGCCGGCATGGGTGTATCCGCGCTCCTCGGCGCGGCGCTGTCTCCAACGCTGTGGGGCACGGCCCGCGGCTTCTACGACGCCGTGCTACACGGGGATTTCCCACGACTCTCGCTCTCCATTGCACCGACGATCAGTTCGCCGGCGGCCATTCTGGCGATCCTGATCGTGGCAAAAATCGTGGGCAACTGTATCACCACCGGGTCGGGAATGAGCGCCGGATTCACCGGCCCTGCGGCGCTCGTCGGGCTGGCCGGCGGAGCGCTGGTCGCAGTGGTCCTCGGTATCGCGCCGGCGACCCCCGGGTACGTGGTGCTGCTTGTTGCGGGGTTTGCGGGCATGCTCGCGGCAACGATGAACACCCCGCTCGCGGGGGCGATTCTGGCGGTTGAGCTCTTTGGAGGAGGATACGGCGTTGCCGGCATCCTTTCGGCGATGATCGCCTTCCAGGTTGCGCGGTTCAACACGATCTACGAGGTCGCCCTGGAAACCGCCGACGCCGCCCCCGGGACTGCCTCAGACGGGGTCTGAAAACAGCCCTGGATCCAGCTCGCTCCGCGTCGGCGGATCGGCGCCGGGCCGCGAACAGGTGTGCGCCGCCACCGTGGCCGCACACCGCAGCATCGCCTCCACCCGGCGGGCATCCAGCGTCCCAACGGTTTCACGATCCAGAAGCCCGTTCGTGTGCAGCCAGGACAGAAGGGCCGCGTGAAACGAGTCTCCGGCTCCGATCGTATCGGACACGCTCGTCGGAACAGCGGGAACACGGGCGATGGAATCGCCCCACACGGCAAACGCGCCATCGCCACCGGCCGTAACAACCACCATCCGGGGCCCCTGTGTCAGAAGCGTTCTGGCTGCGGACTCCAGGTCGGCGGTGCCGACGATCCACGCCAGGTCCTCGTCGCTTACCTTGACGATCGTGCTGGCTGCAATGCCGCGGGCGACGCGACGCCGGTAATCGTCCTCGTCCCGGACCAGCACGGTACGGATATTGGGATCAAACGACACAACACGATGCGCAGACTCCCGTTCCACAAGATCGAGGATCGTCGCGCTCACAGGATCCGCAATCAGGGAGATGGAACCAAAGACGATCGCCTGCACCTCCGGTTTCAGCGACGGGACGTCGGTCGCCGTCAGGCTGCGGTCCGCTGCACCGTCGGCAAAAAACGCGTACCGCGCTTCTCCCGCTTCGGTCTTCTTGACGAACGCCAGCGTACTCGGTGCGTCGGTCCGGGCGATCCAGTCGGTTCCCACCCCGTTTTCCGCGAGACGCGCAAGGAGCTGGTCGCCGAAGAAATCGCGCGACAGTTTGCCGAGAAACGCGACGGGGACGTCGAGCCGGGCAACGGCAATCGCAGAGTTGTAGGGAGACCCGCCCGGCGATGGGCGGTAGGCGGCGTTATCATCAGCATCAACGACAGGGATAAAATCGATCAGTGCTTCACCGGTGTGTACGATCATGGTCTGGATCATACGACAACTTTTCCGCGGCGGCAATCACGGAGTATACTGGCCCCATGCTGCAACTGCCTCTGTATCGCGAGCTGTTTCGCGACGATGAACGCACAATTCTCGAGTACGGCGACTTTCAGGCGAGCGCCTTCCGTTTCTCAACCGGTGTCGAGGCTCTCCGCCTGAGCAACAGCGCCGGTGAGATGACCGTCCTGCCGTACCAGGGTCAGCAGATCTGGGATCTGCAGATGCTCGGGCGCCGACAGACGATGCGCTCCATGTTCGCCGAGCCCCGCTCCGGCGTGCCGTTCCTGGGCACATACGGCGGGTTTCTGCTGCACTGCGGATTCTCAGCGATGGGTGGCCCTGGCCCGAGCGATGACCATCCGCTCCACGGAGAACTGCCGAACATCCCCTATGATGAGGCCTCCCTTGTTGCGGGAGAGGACCAACACGGCGCGTACCTCGGAGTCACCGGCTCGGTGGAGTATGCCCGCGCGTTCGGACCGCACTACCGCGCCCATCCGGAACTGCGTATGTATCCCCGATCCGGCGCGATCCGCGTGATTTTTCGGGCAACCAACCTGAAAAAGACGCCCATGGAGTACATGTACCTCTGCCACGTCAATTTCCGACCGGTGGACAACGCCGAACTGCTGTACACCGCCCCCTGCGATCCCGACCACGTCCGGGTGCGGGACAACATCCCCGCGCACCTGACCGTCACGCAGGAGTACCGCGATTTCCTTGCGGACCTCGCGCGACACCCCGAAAAGCACAACACCCTGGCACCGGATCTTCCCTTCGACCCGGAAGCGGTCCTGTTTGTCGATCTCCAGGCGGACGCCGACGGTGTCGCCCACAGCCTCCAGCGCCTGCCCACAGGAGAGGGAGATTTCATCAGCTACCATCCCGCTGAGCTCGACCACGCGGTCCGCTGGATTTGTCGCACCCCGGACCAGGACGGGCTCGGCCTCGTCCTTCCCGCAACGGCGGAACCGGACGGGTACACCGCGGAGAAGGAAAAGGGCAATATCAGAACGCTTCCCGCCGGCGACACGTTCAGCTGTGATTTCTTCACCGGTGCCCTCTCGGCACCGGCGGCCGGTACGTACGCGGACCACATCGCCGCCACCATGAACGACGGAGGTGGCCGGATAGACCCGGTCGCCCTGGATGCCAAGTCATATTAGTCACGCGCTGCTGGCGGAGGATGTCGCCGGCGATGTAGGGGCCCTGACGGGCGTGGACCCCGCGCCCACCGACCGTTTGCGGGCGATCCTGGTCACGGGCGCCCAGGGGCCGGATTTCTTTCTTCACAATCACCGCAGGAAACCCCGCGGGTTCCGCTACGGCGCCCTCCTGCATCGCAAAGGGAACGCCCCGCTGCTTGCGTCGCTGGCGCATAGCGCCGCCACAGGCGACCGGGAGGACCTGTCCGCGTACGCCCTCGGGTACATCACCCACGTGTGGCTGGACCGTCTGGCTCACCCCTACATCAATTGGTCCGCAGGTTGGCGGGGCACGCCGGACTCCCACCCCGACCGACCGGCGATGCACGCGTTCCTGGAACGCCTCATCGACGTGCAGTACCTGCGCCGGCACAGCGACCTCTCCGTGGCCCAATACCGCTTCGTCGACCGCCTGCCCCGTCGCGCGGCCGATTTCTTTCGGATGAGGCCGGCGCTGGTGCAGGCGCTTCGGGCGGCGCTGGTGAGCGCTGCAGACGACAGCCAGTTGCCACGTCGCCTCCTGAACGCACTGCACGACGGACTCGGGTTCTATCGCTACACCGAGGCGCCCCCGGAACGGTATTTCGTCCTGGCACGACATCGGGAGCGTCGCGGCGAGGTCAGCAGCCGGTGGCTCTCACTGGTGCACCCGCCGGAATCGCTCATTTCTGTCGATGCACTCAATCTTGAGCACCGGGAGTGGGCGCATCCCTGCGACAACGCCCGCCGTTCCCGGCAGAATTTCGAGGAGCTGGTGGCAGGGGCGCGGGAACGGTCCGTTCGCAGCGTGAGGATCTGGCAGACGGCCGTCGAACACCCGGACGCCGAACACCTCCGGGCGATTCTCGATGATATCGGCCCCGAGAATCTCAACGACGGGATCGTCGGAGACCCACCGTGCCGCCGGACGGTCTGCAGCCCCCTGCCCCTCATCGAGCTGTACGAGGAGATCAAGCTCCATTTCGAACGACATACCCGCGCGTGATCTCCCCGCCACCGGGGACGCTGCCGGCGACGAGAAGCGGTCCATCGGTAGACGACAGGCGGCCGGCGGGGTCCAGATCACCGGCCGGTTCCCAGCGTTGGCCGCCACCGGAGAGTGGCGCGAACTGTTCCGCCCGTGACACCGCGGTCCACAGCAGTGTGCTGAACTGCGGCAGACGCGACCACTGGGAGACCGAGCCCCACCACCGGGGAGGAACCGCGGTCCCCGCCTCCTCCAGCGGAGAGTACACAACGCCGCGGAGACTCACGACGCGCCGGTCCGGCAGGGGAAGCCCCCGCCGTCGCAGTTCATCGTTCGCCACTGTCCCATCGAGGATGCGCCGCTGGTGGTAGAGCATGTGCGCGAGTTTGTGGTCCAGCCTGTCACGGGGGTGTATGCCGGTGTAGGAACCGATATCGCCCGGGGCACCCCGCCGGAGATAGAACTTGATCGCCACCTCCAGGTGGTGGATCTGCCCCTCCCACTCCAGCAGGAAGTCGGCCTGCCCCAGCGTTCGCCCCCGATCCGCGACGACGATGTCCCGTGCCAGCAGCCGCACCCCCTCGCATTTCTCGAACACGAGAGCGAGCATGTCCTCGTACACGATCCCGTGGCGCCGCCGGCCGACATCCGGGATGCGCGCCGCCAGCGCGGTTTGTTCGGCAGAAGGGAGCGTGTCGAGGGAATCTGAAAGCATCGAAAAGAACCGGGCAGGCATCCAGTGGGCGGGGTCCGTTGCGACCCGCACCGCCTCGCCCGCCGACGGGGACCGCCGCACATCGGCCGGAGCCGACGGTACCACCAGCGACGGGAGCGCGAGCGCCCACCGCAGATCCCGAAGGCGACGTGAGGCGTCTACGCTGGCATCCGGTCCTTGCACCAGATCCATCCCTCCCGCTCCACCGCCGTCCGCAGGCCCTCGTGCGGTCCAGGGCATCGCCCGGTGAGCGCATCGATCCCGTTGAACGCTGCCACCACCGCGTCCAGATCGTCCGCCCGGGCGGTGATCGCCGTCTCCGGTACATCCAGCGCCAGGCGTCGCCCCCCGCGTTCCTGCGCCGCGACTGCCGCCGCCCACAGCTCGCTGCGGCGGTCTTCGGCCGCCGGTGGGCGGTACCCGCGGGTGGGGATACCCTCGGAGGCGAACCACCCGGCGGGGTAGCTCTCCAGGACCGGAACGATGCCATCGCGGGGAAGACACTCGGCGGTGGTCGTGGCAACCTGGAGCACCCGGCTCCCACCCCGCACTCGAAGGTATGTGCGAATGTCGTCCAGTGCCCGCAGCGTTGCCAGGGCGGCGCGCGCGATACGGTCAGCACCGATATCCAGCGGGGTTTTGCCCAGCCGCCGCCTGATGTCGTGGTCGGTATGGCGTCGAAACAGTGCGTCGGCCGAAGCCTCGATCGGTTCTCCGGCCCGATGGGTCACCAGCGCCGTCCCCATCGCCTCGGGCCAGCCGATCGGCGCATCGACGCACAGCATCACGGGCATCGCGTCGGTCGTGCACCACTCGGCAACGGTCTCCACCAGATGCCGGGACGTCCGAGGATCCCGAATCCGGTCCACACGAATCGTCCATCTCCCGCCCGCGGTCCCCGGTTCCCCAGTGGCATCCGTACTCACGGTGAGACGCGCCAGCGCGTTGTTCCGCGGGTCCACCGCGGCGTCCCACCCGATGACACGGACCGACGGGGACAGCACCGGACTACTCCAGGTCCGGTTCGTAGGCCAGTACCGGCTGCAGCCAGCTCTCCGCCTGTTTCAGGGACACGCCCTTCCGTGCCGCCCAGTCGGACACCTGATCCTTCTGCAGCTTTCCGACGCCGAAATACTGGCTTTGCGGGTGGGCGAAGTAGAAGCCGCTGGTCGCCGCCGCCGGCAGCATCATGAAGCTCTCCGTGAGCGACATTCCCAGCTTGTCCGCCTCCAGCAACCGGAACAGCTGTTCCTTGTCGTGGTGGTCGGGACAGGGCGGATACCCCGGCGCCGGTCGGATTCCCTGGTACCGGACCGCGAACAGGTCCGGCTTGCTCAACTGTTCCTCCGGTGCATAGCCCCACCAGGTCGTGCGAACCTCCTCGTGGAGTCGCTCGGCGAACGCTTCCGCCAGTCGGTCGGCGAGGATCTTGGCGAGGATTTCGCTGTAGTCGTCACCGGCGTCCCTGAACTGCTGAACGTACTCCTCCATCCCGAAGCCGGTATTCGTACAGAACCCGCCGATGTAGTCGGGAATCCCGGAATCACGGTCGGCCACAAAATCGGACAGGGACAGGTAGTAGTCGACCTTTTCCTTCTTTTTCTGCTGGCGGAGGGTATGCCACTCACCGATCACCGTCGCGCGAGACTCGTCCTCATAGATTTCGATCGTGTCCCGGTCCGTTCGCGCCGCCGGGTACAGAAATATCGCCGCCCGAGCTTCCAGCGCCCTCGTGTCGATCATGTCGCGGAGCATCGCCTGGGCGTCGTCGTACAGCTTGCGTGCCTCCTCGCCAACCTCCGGGTCGTCGAAGATCGCGGGGTACTTGCCGTGCATCTGCCAGGCGATGAAAAAGAACGTCCAATCGATGTACTCCGCCAGCGTTGCGATCGAATAGTCGCGGAAGTGTTTCACGCCCACCATCGCCGGTTTCGGCGGCACCGATGAAACGTCCGGCCGAAATCGCCGGGCTCGGGCGTCGGCGATGGAGAGGTACTCCCGGTCCTGCACCTCCTGCAGGCGCTTCTTGCGGGTTTTCTCGTGTTCTGCCGACAGTTCCTCGGCAAACGTCGCCCGAGTCGTCGGATTGAGCAGCCGGTTCACGAAGCCAACCGCCAGCGACGCGTCCTTCACATGCACAACCGGCGCGTGGTACGCCGGCGCGATCTTCACTGCGGTGTGAATCTTGCTGGTGGTCGCGCCACCGATCATGAGGGGCAGATCAAAGCCCTGCCGTTCCATTTCCGACGCGACGTTCACCATCTCATCCAGCGACGGCGTAATGAGCCCCGAGAGGCCGATGATGTCGGCCTTCTCCTCAACGGCGGTCTTGAGGATGTCCTCGGTCGGCACCATCACTCCCATGTCGACGATATCGAAGTTGTTGCTCGCCAGGACCACCCCGACGATGTTCTTGCCGATGTCGTGGACATCACCCTTTACCGTCGCGAGCAGGATCTTTCCTTTGGATGACGTGTCACCGCTCGCGGCTTTCTCCCGTTCGATGAACGGCGTCAGGTACGCCACCGCCTGCTTCATGACGCGGGCGCTCTTCACGACCTGAGGCAAAAACATCTTGCCGGAACCGAAGAGGTCACCCACCACGTTCATGCCGTCCATGAGGGGGCCTTCTATCACGTGGAGCGCCGCAGGCAGCTTCTGACGCGCCTCTTCAACATCCTCTTCGATGAACGCGGTGATTCCCTTGATCAGAGCGTGAGACAGACGTCCCTCGACCGGCTGCTCCCGCCAGCTGAGATCCTCCTCCCGGGTCGAACCGCGGCCGGCGTAGCGCTCCGCGATGTCGAGCAGGTTCTCCGTGGCGTCCGCCGTGCGGTTCAGGACAAGGTCCTCCACGGCGATCTTGAGTTCCTCGGGAATTTCGTCGTACACGGTGAGCTGACCGGCGTTGACGATTCCCATGCTCATACCCGCCTGTACGGCGTGGTACAGAAAGACGGAATGGATCGCCTCCCGCACCTGGTCCATGCCCCGGAACGAGAAGCTCACGTTGCTGACGCCGCCGGACACCTTGGCGTACGGCAGGTTCTCGCGGATCCATTGCGTGGCTTCTATAAAGTCGACTGAGTAGTTGCGGTGCTCCTCGATCCCCGTGCCGATCGCGAAAATATTGGGGTCGAAGATGATGTCCTCCGGCGGAAAGTCGAGCTTCTGCCGCAGGAGCTCGTAGCTGCGCCTGCAGATCTGTTTCTTTCGCTCCGCGGTGTCCGCCTGCCCGTCTTCGTCGAACGCCATCACGATCGCCGCGGCACCGAAGTCACGCACCGTCCGCGCGTGTTCCAGAAACTCCGTTTCGCCTTCCTTGAGAGAGATCGAGTTAACGATCGCCTTTCCCTGAACGCACCGTAGACCCGCCTCGATCACGGAAAACTTGCTGGAGTCGATCATGATCGGCACGCGGCTGATGTCGGGTTCCGTTGCCACCAGGTTGAGGAAGCGCGTCATCTCGGCGGCGCTGTCCAGCATCGCCTCATCCATGTTGATGTCGATCACCTGGGCGCCGTTCTCCACCTGCTGCAGCGCCACCTCCAGCGCCTCCTCGTGGAGCCCCTCGCGGATCAGACGTGCAAAGCGGCGACTGCCGGTCACGTTCGTCCGTTCGCCGACGTTCACGAATCCGGTGTGCTCCGCAACCTCGAGTGGTTCCAGGCCCGACAGTCGCATCGTGTGGGGATCGTCGCGGAGCGTACGCGGCGCGTGGGGACTGCACGCCTCCACGATCGCCGCGAGGTGCTCGCGGGTTGTGCCGCAGCAGCCGCCGACGATGTTCACCAGTCCCTCCCGCGCCATGGTGCCGAGCACCTCGGCCATTTGCTCCGGCGTGTCATCGTACTCGCCAAACTCGTTGGGAAGCCCCGCGTTGGGGTGCACACTCACGGGGTACTCCGACACGCGACCGAGGTCCTTCACATAGCGCCGAAGCTGGTCGGCACCGAGGGCGCAGTTGAGTCCGACCGAGACGGGGTCCGCATGCCGAACCGAATAGTAGAACGCCTCGGTCGTCTGTCCCGAAAGCGTCCGTCCGCTCTGGTCGGTGATCGTGCCGGAAATCATCATCGGAACGGACGTGCCGCGGGCGCGATTGAGACGACGGACCGCGTAGATCGCCGCCTTTGCGTTCAGCGTGTCGAAGATCGTCTCGATCATGAGAAAGTCAACGCCACCTTCGATCAGGCCTTCCGCGGCGTTGGCATAGTCATCCGCGAGTTGGTCGAACGAGATCGCCCGAAAGCCCGGGTCGTTCACATCCGGCGACAGAGACAGCGTCTTGTTCGTGGGACCGAGAATGCCGGCCACAAAGCGCGGCTTGTCCGGAGTTGCCGTGGTGAACTCGTCGGCCACCGACCGTGCCAGACGTGCCGCCTCCCGGTTCAGCTCGCGGACAAACGCCGGATCCTCGAGTCCGTAGTCCTGTTGCGAGGTCGACGTGCCGTTGAACGTATTGGTCTCGATGATGTCTGCACCCACGTCGAGGAAACCGCGGTGGATGTCCGCCACGATGTCGGGACGTGTCAGTGTCAGGAGGTCGTTGTCACCCTTGAGTGGACGGGCATGATCGGCAAAGCGCGTTCCCCGAAAATCCGCTTCCTCCAGGCGGTAGCCCTGGATGTTGGTGCCCATCGCGCCATCCAGAAACAGGATGCGTTCTGACAATGCGCGTCGAAACCGTTCCAGTCGTGTGTGTCCATCCGTCACGTCGCTCAACTCCTTTGTTCGCCGTCCGCGGACCGCTCTCCCGGCCGGCGTCCGTTCATTCCGTGAACAGTACTATGCCCCAGATCACGTGGCCTTTCTACCGTACCGGCCCTGAGCGGGATAGAGCAAGCCGGTGTCGGATGGTACACTGCGCCCCATGAACGGCGCACGCTACTACACCGAGCCCATGACCGACACGTTTGCCTCCCCGATCACGGAGATCGACGAACGCCGCGTGACCGTGGTGCTGAGCGAGACCTGTTTCTACCCGGAAGGTGGCGGCCAGCCCGCCGACCGCGGTACGCTTGCCGGCGTCTCCGTCACGGACGTGCAGAAGGACGACGCCGGAGTGATCCGTCATACGCTGTCGCACCCCCTCGCCGAGACGGTGTCGGTGGGAGACCGGGTGTCCGGGGTGATCGACTGGCCGCACCGCTGGGACTACATGCAACAGCACACCGGGCAGCACGTTCTTTCAGGAGCGCTCATGGCCGAGGCGGATGCCGCAACGGTCAGCGTCCACCAGGGAGAAGAGCTGACGACGATCGAGGTGGACCGCGAGGAGATCTCCCCCGATCGGCTGTCGGCGGTGGAACGCCGTGCCAACGAGATCATCCGCGACGACCGCGCCCTCAGGACGTTCTGGGTCGACAGTTCGGAGCTCGAAGGCTATCGCCTGCGCCGCCCCACATCCCGCACCGGCCGCATCCGTCTGGTCGAAATCGAGGAGTTCGATCTGGTGGCCTGCGGCGGCGTGCACCTTCCCCGGACGGGAATGCTCAATCTGATTCACCTCGTGGCGGTGGAACGCATTCGCGGCAGGCTGCGCCTTGCATTCAAGATCGGCGACCGGGCGCTCGAGGACTACGCAGCCAAGGACGAGGCGCTGCAGCGGGCGGCGTTTCAGGTGTCGGCACAGCCCGCCGACGTGCCTGACCGCCTCGCGGCTCTCATATCCGAGGTCCAGGAGGCCGGTCGCGCCCATCGGCACATGGCCGCCCGGATCGCGGAACTCGAGCTGGAGCGCCGCCTCGACGGAACGCCCGCCCACGCCGCCGCAGGGATCGTGCTGGAAGGCGAAGACCAGGAGGTGTTTTCAGCGATCGTGGAACACGCATCGGAGGAACCGGAGCGGCGGCTGTGTGTGCTCAACCGCACCGACTCGGGTCTCCACTGGGGTATCGTTATCGGCGCGGCGTACCCCTTTCCGCAGCAGGAGCTCCGAGATGGCATTCTCGGACCGCTTGGCGCGAAAGGCGGCGGAAAGCCCCCCGTGTGGCGTGGGATCATCAAGGATCCGGATGACGACAGCGCCGACCGTTTCCGCGACGCGTTCATCCGGGTGGCCGACGCGCTCCATAGCCGGCCGCCGCGGTAATGCAGTTGCCACAACCGGTTCCGCTGTGCCACTCCGCAAGGTTCCGGAACGTGGTGCGGCTGATGTTTTCCACCGCCTCCCGGGTAAAAAACGCCTGGTGCGCGGTGATCAAGACGTTCGGGAAGGTCAGCAGCCGAGAGAACGTGTCGTCCTTGATCACCTGATCGGACAGGTCCTCGAAGAACAGGTCCGCCTCCTCCTCGTAGACATCCAGGCCCACCGAACCGATGACGCCACTCTTGAGTCCCTCGATCACCGCCGTTGTATCGATGAGCGCTCCCCGGCTCGTATTGATGATCATGACACCGTCCCGCATGGTGCGGATCGCGTACTCGTTGATCAGGTGGTAGGTCTCGTGGGTCAGGGGACAGTGCAGCGAGACAACGTCACTCTCGCGGTACAGCTCCTCGAGCCCCACATACCGGACTCCCCGCTCGGCGAGCTCGTCCCGCGGATACCGGTCGTAGGCAAGCACCGTCATCCCGAAGCCCTGCATGATGCCGGCAAAGATCTCTCCGATCGTGCCGGTCCCGATCACGCCCACGGTACGGCCGTGGAGGTCGAATCCCATCAATCCGTCGAGGGAAAAGTTCCCCTCGCGCACGCGGCTGTACGACCGGTGCAACCTCCGGTTGAGTCCGAGAATGAGCGCCGCTGCGTGCTCCGCCACCGCGTAGGGTGAGTACGCCGGCACCCGGGCGACGGTGAGACCCAGTTCCTCCGCCGCCGACAGGTCCACGTTGTTGAAACCCGCGCAGCGGAGCGCGATCATACCGACGCCGGCTCGCGAAAGGGCCTCCAGCGCCGGCCGGTCCGCGTTGTCGTTGACGAAGATGCACACGGCGTCGGAACCGGCGGCAAGCTGCGCCGTATCGCGGTCGAGGCGCGCCTCAAGAAAACGCAGTTCGAACTCGAACTCGCCGTTTACCCGTTCAAAAAACTCGCGCACCCATCGTTTGGTGCTGAACACGGTAATCTTCACGGTACGAACATGCGACTCCCGCGACGGGAGTGTCAAACCCGAAATGCGCCGTACCCCGCTCAATCGTGTAGTGAAGTGTGGATACTGAGCCCCTCAGCACCCGTATCGACGCGTGTGCGGCAGAACGATTCGGCATCCGCTACCTCTTTCCCTGGCAGCGGATCGTGATTACCGGCCTGGTGGAGTCCCTCTCCGCGGACGCAGCATCCGACGGCGACGCGGACCCGGACGGTGCCGATGACGCGGAGCACCGCGGACGCCAGATCGTGGTACTCCCCACCGGCGCCGGGAAGAGTCTGTGCTTCCAGCTTCCCGCGGCGATGTGCGGCGGCACGACTCTGATCGTGTATCCGCTTCTCGGGCTAATGAACGACCAGGAACGGCGTATGCGGGACGCGGGCTTCCGCGTAGCCCAGCTACGGGGCGGTCAGACCCCGGAGGAGCGCCGACGCATCCTCTCCCGCCTCCGCGACGGCGACGTGGATATTCTCCTGACAAACCCGGAAACGATCGCCGGGGAGCGCGTGCGCTCCGAACTGCGCAGCACCCCGCCGGTCCACGCCGTGATCGATGAGGCCCACTGCATCAGCGAATGGGGAGACACGTTCCGCCCCGCCTATCTCACCCTCGGCGAGTCGCTCGCGGCGATCGGCATCCCCCGGCGAACCGCCTTCACCGCCACGGCATCGGACCACGTGGTGCGACGTATCCGGGAAGTCCTGTTTGACAACGACAGCGCCCATCTGGTGCGGGGCAACCCCGATCGTCCCAACATCCGCTACAGCGTGGTTCCGGCCGTGTCCGTCTCCCACGCCCTCCGGTGCGCGCTGTGCCCGTCGGGATCGGATCGCGTCCTCCACGAAGAATCGCCGTGGGAACCGGGCGTACCCCTGCCCCGCCCGGCGATCGTGTTCTGTCGCACTCGTCGCGAAACCGAACGCATCGCCGCGGACCTCGCCCGGAGCGCGAGCGTGACGACCTACGCCTATCACGCAGGGCTCCCCGCGCCACAGCGCCGGACGGTGGAGGAACAGTTCTTCGCCGCCGACGACGCGGTCCTTGCAGCGACCTGCGCGTACGGCATGGGCGTGGACAAGACAAACGTGCGCGCGGTCGTTCACACCTACCTGCCCACCACGGCGGAAGCGTTTCTGCAGGAAAGTGGCCGTGCCGGACGCGACGGGCAACCGGCGTGGTCGGTCCTCCTGCTCACACCGGCGGCACAGGCGCGATACCTTACCGCCCGCACCGACGACGCCCTCACGCCGGTGGAGACCATGGCGTTCGGTACGCGGTGTCGGCGTGCGGCGATGCTCTCGTATTTCGGAGAGGAGGATGCCCCGTGTACGGGCTGTGACCGGTGCACCACCGGGGAAGCATCCGACCCGCCACACTCGGCGGCGACGGCGCTGTTTCTCGAAGTGATCGCCACCGACCGTGTCCGACGGGGCGGCGCGGAATGGGCACGCATCCTCACCGGACGTCACACCCACCGCGAACGGCTCCGGGGAGCGGCCGGTCACCCCGCCGCCGCCGCCCTGGCCGCGTGGACTCCCGCGGAGATTGAAGACGCCCTCGATAGCCTCGTGGAAACAGCGGTGCTGCGAACCGTTCGCCGCGGGCTCAGCCTTCCACCGACATCGGAACGAGACAGAACGGAACGCCACCTACCATTCCGGCGGAGCCGAACAGCGCCGCGTTGACGGCGTCGGCGGCCCGAATAAATGTATCGGGGTGGTCCGCGAGAAACGCGTCGATCTCCGCGGCACGGGAGGGAACGCCGTTTCGGAGACGCCCCGCGACGCGGGAACGGAAGTACCAGCGGACCGCGTCCTCCCGCTGTTGCAGGAGGTATCCCTGGAACTCGTTCACCATGAGATAGCGGTCGTCGGGAGAATAGGTCATCCAGCCGAAGAAATCGCGCCAGAACTCCCGCTCACGATCGGTGAGCGCCGAATCCCAGTAGTCGAACACCGCCTGGCGAAACGCCGGTTCGCTGTAGAACACCCCGTGCATCGACTCGTGCACCAGCAGAAGGCGTCGCAGCTCGCTGTAGCTTTCCTGGCTGATCGCAAGGATTCCGCCCTCACCGGGATCGAACCCGCGATCGTCGGCCCGCACGATGAGCCCCTGCTGCAGGGCGATCTCCCGCAGCGTCTCTTCCTCCGGGTTGAGCGGAAAATCCTCATCCGCGGCGGCTGTGAAGAACGCGGCAAGACCGGCGGCGTTGTAGTTGTGGGCGTTCCACCCGTGGCGGTTGGCAAGTTCGTCGTTCGTCAGCAGGTGCCCGGCGAAACCACGCTTCTCGACGAAAAATGAGAGCCGACGGAAGAATCGCGCCTGCGTCGCGTAATCAACGCTGTCCAGCAGAAGGACGTGGGGGTACAGGGACCACGAAAACACCTCGAACTCCGGACGTCGCCAGCGCTCCCGGGGATAGTTGAGCAGTTCCGCCAGTTCCACCGGCACCGGCGCCGTCTCACCCTCCGGAGCCGGGGCCGGACCCACCGAGACGAGCGACACCCCCGCAGGAAGCTCGCGCACCTCGAGGGCGTTCGCCCGCACACCCCACAGCGACGGGCGTACCACCACGGCGTGATCTCCCGGACGAAAAAAGAGTTGCAGCTCCTCAACCCGGGAATCGGAACCGTGCAGAATCATCACCGCCGCCGGCGGTGCGGCCCGGTCGGAAAACAGGTCCGCGTCGGCGCGATACTCGATCTGAATCGCGTCGGAGGCACCGTCGGAAAAGCGCTGAACGCCGTCCACACGCACCGACCGCTCGCCGAACGTCACCGGTGTTCGTTCATCGAACAGCGGGCCGTCTGCGTGGGCGGCGAACCGGACCTCAGGTGTTGGCGGTGCGGTTTCGAACGCCACCGACTGTACGGTGTAGGTCGCACCGTCGGCGGCGGCAAAATCGATCTCCGCTCCCTTGATGCGGTCCGCGGGAATGCCGGCGCCGTTCCCGGCGACATCGAACCGTACGGTGGTTGGTGTTACCGCGGATCGCTCGGGTTCGTTGCCACCGGCACCGACCGCGGCTCCGTCAAACGGCTTCTGGAGCCGTTCGCCGTCGCCGTCGCCGTCGCCGCGTTTCGGAAGTTCCAGCGAGAGAACGCCTCCGGCGGAGCTCCCGAGCAGCGATACCCGAACCCCGCGGATCGGAGCCGGGTCCGCGGCGACCTCCCGCACGCGGAACCGCGCCGAGGCCGACGGTGCGACAACGGCCTCGGACTCCGGCGGCCGTCGTTCGAGATCCGTGAGTGTCACCGGCGTCGTCGCCTCTCCGTTCTCGACCACCGCGGTCACCGATTCCACTGCCCCGTCGCACGCGGTCACGAGCAGCGCCGCGACCGCGACACACGCGCCGGTAAGGAATCGCCGCGCGAACCGGCGCCGCATCAGCTCAACCTCAGCAGACTCCGCGCGAGCAGCTCGGCGATCTGGCGCTTACGGCTCCCCGAAATCGCAGCCTCCTGCCGCAGCAGGTGCTCAAACCGGCTCTCGAACTCCTCCGGAAGTCGCGGCAGCCGCCCGACTTCGGTCCGCAGGAGGCGGCCGGGCGGGTCAAATCGACGGTTGATCGCGAACATCAGTCCACAACTGGTTTCCAGGAACCGCCCCAGGGAGAGCTCGTAGAACAGCGCCTCCTCGGCGTACACCGCACTGGTGAGGTCTGAGAGCGCGTGTTCCATCCGCGCCCGGAGCATCTGTATCCGCCGCACCCAGAACTCTTCCGGCAGGTCCTCGAGCAGGCGCCGCACAACGGGAAGCCAGTTGCTTCGGTTCATGATGATTTCGGAGTTGACCACCCGGTAGAACCCGTACGTCGTACCGGGAAACTCGCCGCGGTCCGCGTTTCGCGCCGTGGAGACCAGAGCATCGAGATCGCTGATCGCCTTGTACTCCACACGAACCGGCACGTCGTCCATCAGGAACCGGTCCTTTTGACCGTCGACGGTTGCCTCAAAGGCGGTGGCAAATGAGAAGTCGGCCTGGCGCCGGTCGGGGTCGGGCACCACGCCGTGGTAGTACACGTCGAAACTGACGAAAAAGCTCGGATCGTAGCGATCGCTCCCGAACCGGAGCACGGTGGCGGTGTCCACGGTGTCCCACTGTTCCAGGACTTCCCTGACCCGCTCGCTGGTGGTCTTCACGATTGCATCCATGACGGGCTTACTCTACCATGCGCAACGGGCATGGTCACCTATCTCGCGGCGCTCCGCTTCGCCGCCAACATCGAAGATCGCCTCGATGCGCTGCAGCGACGCCGATTCGCCACCGTCGGCGACGTGTCCGCCCGGGCGCTTCCCCCGCTCATTCCGCTTGCCGCCGGCCGCACTCTCCCACGACCGGGCGAGCTGGATCGCATTCGGAAACAGAACCCGGTGTGGTTTGCGGGACAGAGCGTGGTGGACACCGCCGCACAGGTGCCGGCCCGCGTGTCCCTGACCGCCACGGACACCACCCTGGCTGACATCACCGCGCTCGCGGCGGCACTGACACCGTTGCTGGCACCTGAGGCCGCGGGGGTGCTTCCACCAGGTCCGGCGATTGTGCTGAGCTGGAACGACGGACACGGGACGGTGGAGGGGCCGTCTCCCGCGCCACTCCCGGATACGGCGGCACTGTGGCTCTCCGTGATCGAGTTGCGCCCAACCACGCCCGACGGGCGGTGGTGGGAGTACCTCAGCTGGACTGAGCGGTTTCGTCGTCGCCTGACGGTGGTTCGGCGACCATAACCCGATTCCGTCCCGCCTCCTTGGCGAGGTACAGCGCCGCGTCGGCGGCCTCGCTCACGCTCGAGGCGCTTTCGAATCGGGGGAACTCCGCGATTCCACAGCTGAACGTCACCGTAAAGGTCGCCTCGCCGTTTGTCTGTCGCAGCCGGGAGAAACTTTCCCGCAACCCGTCCATCAGTCGCTTGGCCTGCACGCCGTCGGTGTTGAAGAGGATGATCCCGAACTCCTCGCCGCCGTAGCGACCCACGACGTCGGTTCGACGCAGGCGTTCCTCGAGCAGGCGCGCCAGCCCCTTGAGAACGCGATCGCCGGTCAGATGCCCGTAGGTGTCGTTTACCGATTTGAAGTGATCGATATCGATCATCGCGAACACCATTCGCGTTCCGATTCGGCGGGCGCGGGACAGATCGTCCTCGAGTCGTTCCTTCAGGTTCGTGTGGTTCAGCAGACCGGTCAGCGAGTCGCGTTCCATGAAAAAGCGCATCGCCCGCGTCCGTGCCGCCCGGATCCGCACCGATGTCACCAGGTGCTCCGGGTCTATCGGCTTGGTGAGAAAGTCGTCCGCGCCGCTGCGGATCGCGTCGAACTGCCGTTCCGAGTCGGTTTCCACCGAGAGGAATACGATCGGAATTCCAACGAAACTGTCGTTCTGGCGAATGATCGACGCCAACTCCGCGCCGCTGCAGTCCGGCATGTACATGTCCAGCAGGATCAGTTCCGGTTTGTATTCGACCAGTACCCGAAAAATGTTCCGCGGGTCGGTCACGACCGACGTGATCATGCCCGCCTGCTGGAGCTGCAGGGCCGTTGTGGAGACCTGTTCCGGGTCGTCGTCGACGATCAGAATGTGATACGGCGCGGTTTCCTGGTTTCCCATCATCTTCTCGAGATGGTCCACGAGCGCAGTGGTGTCGAACGGCAGCGCCAGGAACGCGTCGGCACCGTAGCGCACCGACCTCAGCCGCGTGTCGAAGTCGTCCTCGTCCCCCACCAGGACCGTCAGGAACCGTCCCGGGTACCGGTTGCGCAGACTGGTCAGATCCCGCAGCCGACCGTTTCCGGCGGCCACGAAATCCACCGTGGACAGGAGAACCGTGTAATCGTAGTGCGGACCATCCACCGCCGATTCCCGGTGCAGCAGGGTTTCCACCTCCGCGATCTCATCCACCCGGACCAGCGTCAGTCCAAAAACGGCGAGCTGATCGGAGATATCGTCTGTTGCCCCCGGAATCGGGCCGGTAACAATCACAAGTCGATGTTTGGCCGCGATCGCGTCGTCGGATCCGTTCGCCACCTCTGGTCGTTCCGCGGTCAGCGGATCTCCCACTGGCGCCGCAGCTGGCGCCGGTGTGACCGCCTCCCGAACCGTCTGCGTGATTCGGTTGAGGGCCTGCTGACTCTCATCGGTGAGACGCTGACCGTCGGTGGCGAGGTCGCGTTCGATCGCCTGCTCCGCCGCCCGGGCAGTCTGAGTGATGAGTTCGAATCCGAAGGTAGACGCGCTTCCAGCGATGCGGTGGACCCGCATACGGAGTTCCCGGAGGGCAGCCGTCTCGCCGTCCTCGCAGCGCTGTCTCAGCCCGGCAAGCTCCTCGAGTACGGCGGGGAGTCCCTCCCGAAACCGGGCCGACAGTTGATTCAAGCGTTCCTGTACTTTCGGGGGCAAACTTTCCATGATTACCCCCAAAGGTACGGTATCACCGCCGTTGGCGCAATCGCTCGACCGCCCAGCGGGCGTGAATCGCGATGATCTTGTCGGAATCGGACGAGAGGGCCTCAAGTTCCGGAAGCAGCTCGACTGCGCCGGTGTTCGCGGCCGCGATCGACGCGTTCCGCAGCAGACGGCGGCGCTTCGCGCGCATCAGCGGCGACCCGGCGAAGCGGGCGACAAACTCATCGTGCGTGCGGATGCGCAGAACCTCGCCCAGGTCCAGATGCGACCCTGCGATGGGACGGGTGAAGTTTTCGACCTCCGTCACACGGGCGCGGACGTTCAGGGGGCACACCTCCTGGCAGAGGTCGCAGCCGAAAACCCAGTCCCCCATCGCCGGCCGCAGCTCCTCCGGGATGACGCCATCGTACTCGATCGTCAGGTAGGAAATGCAGCGGCGGGCGTCGATGCGAAATGGCGCCGTGAGCGCTCCGGTGGGGCACACGTCGATACACCGGCTGCAGTTGGTGGGACACGCTCCATGGCGCCCGTCCGGCGGTTCGGAGGGCGGGTACCGGCGCGTGGAGAGGATCTCCCCGATCACGAACCAGCTTCCGAACTCGCCGTTGATCAGCAGCGTGTGACGGCCGGTGAACCCGACGCCCGCGCGTTCCGCGTAGGAGCGCTCTGCCAGCGGTGTCGCGTCGGTCCAGGCGCGGAAGCGGTCATCAGGGTGGCGTTCGCCAAGCGTACGGGCAACGCGGCGGAGCCGATTCCCGAGTTCCTTGTGATAGTCCCGTCCCCAGGCGTAGCGCGCCACACGCCCCGACGACGGCGGCGGGGAGTGCGGCGGCTTCTGGTAGTAGTTGATGCCGACGAACACGATCGACCGGCACGCGGGAAGGAGCTCCTGGGGCCGGAACTTGAGGTCCGCATGGCGGGCGAGGTAGTCCATCTCACCGTGGTGTCCCGCGGCCACCCAGCGGCGATACTCTTCCTCCTGTTCCGGCGAATCGGACGCGTCGCAGCATCCGATCAGGGCGAGGTCCTCCGCCTGCAGCAGCCCCGAAAGCTCCGGATCCACCGACGGAAACCACGCCTTGCGGGCGATCACTGCGCGCCACCCCCGTCCGTGCCCGCCCCGCCGCGTTCGGCGGACGGGCACACGTCTGCAACCGGGCACCGGTCGCACGCCGGCTTCCGCGAAAAACAGTAGCGCCGACCATGGTAGTTGAGGCGCATGCTCGCATCATTCCAGTGCTCCGCAGGGAGCACCGCCGCCACATCGCGTTCGAGTTTTCCCGGGTCCTTCGCACTGCTGAAACCCAGCCGACGAACCACACGGCCGAAGTGGGTATCCACAATGATCGCCGGCGTGTCGTAGACATGCAGGAGAATCACGCCCGCCGATTTTCGCCCCACTCCGGGAAGGCGGACAAGATCCTCCATCGTCGACGGCACGGCGCCCTGAAACTCCGACTCGAGCATTCGCGCGGTTCCGATAATGCTTTTGGCCTTCTGGCGATAGAACCCCAGCGAGTGGATCACATCCTCCACCGCCGCGGCGTCGGCAGCGGCGAGCTCGGTGCTGGACGGGAACCGCCCGAACAGCTCCGGGAGCACCGCATTGACCGCCGCGTCCGTTGTTTGGGCCGACAGAATCACGGCGATCAGAAGCTCGAACGGTGAGGAGTAGTCCAGCAGGCTCGGCGCATCTCCGTACTCCGCCTCCAGCCGCTCAACGATTTCGATGAACCGCGATGTCTCACGTCCCATGCGCGGCACTGTACCACCCGCGGGTCGGTCAGCGGAAGGACGCCGCCGAGGGTTCGCCGGTGGCTGACCGTGCGGTCGCCGCCTTCCAGGCGTCGAAACCGCCGGCGAGGTTGAAGACCGACGAAAACCCCGCACGCCGAAGCACGCTGCAGGCAATTACCGATCGGTATCCCCCCTGGCAGTGGACCACAACCGGGCGATCGCCATCCAGTTCAGCAGCCCGGTCGGCGAGGTACCCGAGGTGGATGTGCCGCGAACCGGGGATTCGGTCCTCCTCGACCTCTCCGGCGCCACGGACATCAAGTACCGTTGCTCCCTCCGTGCGCATCCGTTCAACCTCACCTGGATCGACCGAGGGAATCTCCGCTCCGTGTGCGCCGTCGGCTACCGCCGCATCGACCGCGGTCGCGTCTGCCCAGCCGATGATTCGGTCGAGACCGATCCTGAACAGCGAACGCTGCACGGCCTCCCGGTGTTCCGGATCCACCACGATCACGATGTCGGAATCGTAGTCCAGCAGCCAGCCGAACCAGGTACTCATCCCCTCGTCCACCGGCACGGACAGTGCACCGGGAATCGGCCGCGCCAGCGCCACCTCCGACGCCCGCGTGTCGACCACCTGTACCGAATGCGCGGCACCGCCGTCACCGTCGTCGACAGATTCACCGGCGATGCGAACCACTTCTCCCGCCGACCACTGCGGAATCGCCGGGAGAATGGGGCGCACAGTCGTCTCGGGTCGACTGCGGTTGAGTCGCTTCATCGTGCCGAAGTAGCGCGGCGGTTCCGGCTGTCCGTCGAGGAGCTGGTCCACGAACTCGTCCTCGCCATCGACGCGAAACGCCCAGCCGGTCGCCCGTTCGTAGCCCAGCGTCGTGACAGGCACCGCGCCGAGGGATTTCCCGCACGCCGATCCCGCTCCGTGGCCGGGCCACACCAGAACGCCGGAGGGAAGATCGCGCAGCCGCCGGAGAGACGAGTACATCTGTCGCGCCCCGGTCTCGCGACTCCCGACGACGCCCGCCGCCATTTCCAGCAGGTCCGGTCTCCCGAGGTCGCCGACAAACACGAAGTCACCCGTGAACAGCATGCGGGGCTCCGGCCCTGTCGGTTCGTCATACAGCAGGAATGAGAGGTGTTCCGGAGTATGCCCCGGCGTGTGCAGAACCTCCAGGCGGACATTGCCCACCGATATCGTGTCGCCGTCGCGAAGGCCCGCGTGGGGAAACCCGTACTGCCAATCGTCGCCGCCCTCGTCGGACAGGTACAGCGTCGCGCCGGTCGCCGCCGCCAGTTCCCGTGCCCCGCTCAAATAGTCGGCGTGAATGTGCGTTTCGGTCACCGCCTCGATCTGCAGTCCTTCCCGCTCCGCGATCTGAAGGTACACATCGATATCCCGCCGGGGATCGACGACGACCGCCGAGCCCGTCGCCTGGCATCCGACCAGATAGCTGGATTGTGCCAGTCCGCGTTCGTATACGTGTTCGAAAAACATCTGCCCCCCCTTGAGCCGTTCGGTGTGCCGTTCAGTCCCTGGTGATCTCGCCGGTCCAGGCGATGATCCCGTCGGCCAGATTGTACACCCGGGTGAACCCGATCTGCTGCATGTACATGGCGGCCTGGTAACTCCGGTTTCCACTCCGACAGTACAGAAAGACCGGCGCATCGCGGTCCAGTGCATCGATCCGGTCGGGCCAGTCCGGATTGGTGAGATCGAACAGTTCCGATCCGGGAATGTGGCCCATCGCGTACTCGAGTTCGGTCCTGACGTCCACGAGGCGGCCATCCGGCGTCTCGCGCATCAGCTGTTCGAACTCCGTCGACGAGAGATTTTCTACCGTGTCCATCGATACCGGCTGATAGTCCATAGGGCACCGGCCTCCTTATATTCAGATTTCGCTATGTATGATACTGATTGCTGACCTTTTGTGTCAACTTTAATGTGTATACAGAAGCGTGTTGCAAGCCGCCGCGCAAACCATTGTTCCAACGGCACTTCCCGTCCGGGTCCACGGTTCGCAACAGCATCTCGCCTTCGCACTGGGAGATACGGGCGATTTTGCAACACCGTGCTGTATACTGCCGATGGAACCACACCGGCTGCTTGACCGCCAAATCGGCGTTCCCTATACTGCGCTCTCAACGGGATGTAGCCTAGTGGCTAAGGCGCCTGCTTTGGGAGCAGGAGATCGCCGGTTCGAGTCCGGCCATCCCGAGAGCGACCGCGTGGCGATTCGCCAGACGACGCCACGCGGCGGCGATTCCCGCGCTCATAGCTCAGCCGGATAGAGCATCGGCCTTCTAAGCCGAGGGTCGGAGGTTCGAGTCCTCCTGGGCGCGCAAAAATCGGTGCAGTCAGCTCAACCAAACCGGGCGCAGGTTCGAGTCCTGCCCCCGGATCCCCCGCGTCAGGGTTCCCTCTCGCCGACGCCGACGGTATGCTCACCGTGGGACCATTGGAACACGGCGCCGTCGGGATGGAGATTCCGCACGGGTATTCCGCGTCACGGTCTCCGGGGATGAGTGCATGTACGATCCGATGTGGCCAGCCTGGATCCACGCCGCGCTGTTCGTCGCCGCCGCCGGTGTCGTTGCCGCGGTCGGTGTCCGACTCACCTCTCTCGCGGCGCGCATCGCGCAAAGATCGGGCCTCGGGCAGGCGCTGACCGGCGCTTTATTCCTTGGGGCGAGCACCTCCCTCTCGGGCATCGTCACGTCAGTGACGGCGGCCGTTCAGGGCCACCCGGAGCTCGCTGCCGGAAACGCCGTCGGTGGTATCGCGGCACAGACCGTGTTTCTCGCTATCGCCGATCTGGTATATCGCCGCGCAAACCTGGAACACGCCGCTGCCTCCGACGAAAACATGCTGCAGGGTGCGCTCCTCGTCGCGCTCCTCTCCGGGACACTGCTGGCGGCGCGTGCACCGGAGGTGACGATCGCCGGCGTTCACCCCATCAGCCTCCTCATTCCGGTCGCATACGTCTTCGGGCAACGGCTGATCCTCACGGCCCGCGGGCAGATGATGTGGCAACCGCGGGTAACTGAGCACACCCAGGTAGACGGCGGTGACGCGAACCCCGATATCGACGCCGCCGGCGCGGCGTCCCCGTCGGGCTCCACCGGCACCGCTCCCGTTTCCGGCGCCACCAGCTCGCTTCCCGCACTCATCGGTCGGTTTGCAGTGGCGTCGATCATGATTGCCGTGGCGGGGTACGTACTGGCACGGGCGGGGGTCGCGATCGCCTCGGCCACCGGCCTGAGCGAAACAGTGGTCGGCGGGCTTTTTACCGCCATCGCGACGTCCTTTCCGGAACTGGTCACCGCGATCGCCGCGGTCCGCATTGGTGCGCTCACCATGGCCGTGAGCGACATCATGGGCGGCAATGCATTCGATGTGATCTTCCTTGCGGTGGCTGACGGCGTCTTTCGCCACGGGTCTTTGTACCACGCCATGGGACCGCGGCCGGCGTTTCTCATCACCCTCGCGATCCTGTTGACGGCGATCCTGCTGCTCGGGCTGATCCGGCGCGAAAAACACGGTTTTGCCAATATCGGATTCGAGAGTGTGCTTCTGATCCTCGTCTATTTCGGCGGATTCCTGGCGATCGTGCTTGGCATGGGATGACCGCCGGCGTGCCACCCGGGCAGCGACAACAGGCATCGGCTCGGGGCCCCGATGTCGGCGCCCGTCCTGCCATTCCCACCACGCCGCCAGTCCGGTGAGGAGGGTCACGTCGAACCCGGCACCACGGTAGCCCGATACAAGGCCGCCGCCGAACAGGAATCCGGCAAACGGTCTGTCGATATTCGGGTCCCAGTCGATCCATCGGCCCTCAAAGGGATTGGCGTACGCCAGCGGCACCCCGAGTTCCACGTCCACGAGCAGGCCTCGGGTGGGCGCCCGCAGGTGCCACACCCCGTCAAGCGCGCACGTTGTGGTCGGGAAACCGGCACCGGTGCCGATGCTGGCGCGCACCGCACCACGGTCCGACACACGCCAATCCGCACCGAGCGATACCGAAAGCATCTGATTGAGTTCGAGATACATCGTGGGTTGACCGGCGCGGAGCCACGCACAGGGAATCAGGCACAGGAGCAGGATCGTGGCCCGTACCGGGCGATCCAGCGTCCCCATACCCTCAGTGTACCCCCTGCGGAGCATCCTGCGGGAACAAACAACGGGACGCGGCGGCGCCGTACACGCTCAGTCGGTCGTTCCCGCCCCGCGCGCCAGCAGCAGCACCTCCGGCCGATATTCGAAATGGATCGGATCAAAAAACAGCCATTTGCCGCCCCACACGAAGCCTTCGGCTTCAAACGCGTCGATCACCGCTTGTGGCGGATGAAACCGCTCCCGTTCCGTGAGGTTCCACCACTCCTCCACGCCACCATCGGCGGCCCAGCGCCAGTACCCCCACCGGCCGCCCCACTGCTGCGGCACCAGATCCACAGCCATGCCGTAGGCGTGATAGCTCCGTCGCTGTGTTCCGGCGATGTTTCGCCAGGCGTAGCCGTGCAATTGCTGGAGGTTCTGCACGTACCCCCGGACCTCCTGGTTGTCGAGCATGGCATTCCGTACCCGGCGCTCCACCCGAGCCAGTGGCGCCACCACATCGGGATGAACCCGCGTTCTCAGCCCAAGAAACGTCACCGGCCGCATCCGTGCGTCCGCCTCTGCCCGACTCGACACCTGATACAGACGGTCCAGGAACGCGTTGAACCGCATGCGCTCGTCGCTGTCACGCTGGCGCGTTCGTTCCCGCAGTCGTGCCTCCACGTCCGGTTCGATCTGACGCGGCCGCCACGGGCCGGTGTCGTAGTTGTAGAACCGAATCGAGACGAACGACGCCCAGTCGTCTCGCAGCTCCGCCGGAAGGAAACGCCCCTCGGCCCAGAAAAACCACTCGCCGTCGATGCGAAGAGCCCATTGGCCGTCGCGAAATCCGATGTCCTCCACGCGATGGGGGAACGCGTCCCGAAGCGCCACGATTTCGCGGACCCCGGGAAGATCGATCGTTGGTTGCAGGGGTTCCGTCGCCGCAACGGGGACGATCGCCGCGGCAGCGATGATCGCGGCGAGTGCACAGGCCGAGACGGTACCGCTCCGGAATTTTGTAACCTTCACGCTCAGGAATGTACTACACCTCGGGGCCGGTGGCACCCACAGAGACCGGGACCTGTCGACCGCCGAACGCTTCGAGCCACGATCCCCGCGACCGCAGCACACGGTTCAGTCGGCCACGGCGATGTAGACGATCTTCCCGCTGCGGGAGTCGTCATCGTCGTCCACCACGTCCATGGAATCCAGCATGCGCCAGCCTGCAGCCTCGATCATCGGCTCCACTTCGTCGGCGTCCCATGCGCGCTGCACGTGAGCTTCGCGGCCGCCGGGGAAGTCGAATGTGGTTGTGGCGATCGGCGGCGGACCGGGGTCCCATTCGAGGCGTTCACGGATTCCCACGCCGTCGATCAGCCGGTGGTGTACGGTGCCGTCGCGGTCGCGGTACATGAGCGCATCGTTGAGGTCCACGACCAGAACACCGTCGGCGGCGGCGATACCGCGGGAGTGTTCAAAGAAGCGTCGCAGCTCCTCCGGTTTCGTCAGATAGTTGAGCGAATCGTACAGGCACGTCACGAGTTCGAAGGGGCCGCCACACGGCGGCTCGTCGCGCAGATCGCCTTCCAGGATCTCCGCCCGCGGAACCCGGGCCCGCGCCAGATCCACCATCTGAGGCGACCGGTCGTAACCCGCGAGGTGCCGATCGCCGTCGTCCAGGTGCTGCAGGAACAGACCGGTACCGCAGGCGGCGTCGCAGACGGAGTCGAAGTGCCGGCGGCTCTCCTCCTCGAGCCGACCGATCAGTTCCGCGGCGTACTCGCTGTAGTCGCTCCACCCGCCATCGTAGAACGCGGCGAGGATCGAGTACGGTTCCTGCCCCCTCACTCCGCCTCCGGTATGATGCCCATGGCGCGTCCCTCGGCGATGAACGCCTCCGCCGCGGCGTGGACCTGGTCCGAGCTGTGGGCGGCGGACATCTGCACCCGGATGCGGGCTCGTCCGCGGGGCACGACCGGGTACGCGAAGCCGATCACGTAGATGCCGCGCTCGAGGAGACGATCGGCAAGCGCCAGCGCTTTGGGTTCGTCGTAGATCATCACCGGCACGATCGCCGTCTCCGTGGGCAGGACGTCGAACCCGACCTCCCGCAACCGCGAAGAGAAGGTGGCGGCGTGGGCAACCGGGCGCCGCAGGCGCTCGGGTTCCTCCTCGACCAGGTCCAGGGCGCGAATCGTCGCACCGGCGATCGCCGGCGCCAGGGTATTGCTGAACAGGTAGGGCCGCGACCGTTGCCGCAGAAGCTCAACGATCTCGGCGCGGCCGCTGACACACCCACCGGAGGCACCACCCAGCGCCTTCCCGAACGTCGTTGTCACGATGTCGATACGCCCCTCCAGACCGAAGTGTTCCATCGTTCCACGACCGGTGGCGCCGAGATACCCGGTGGCGTGACAGTCGTCCACCATCACCAGTGCCTCAAACTCCTCGGCGGCGGCAACGATGCCCGGCAGCGGCGCGATGTCACCGTCCATGGAAAACACACCATCCGTGGCGATCAGGATGCGCCGGGCGCCGGCGTCGCGGGCGGCGCGCAACTGCACGCGCAGGTCGTCGATGTCGGCGTGGGCGTAGCGGTACCGTGCCGCCTTGCACAGGCGTACGCCGTCGATGATCGAGGCGTGGTTGAGAGCGTCGGAGACGATCGCGTCCTCTTCCCCCAGCAACGGCTCGAACACCCCGCCGTTGGCGTCGAAGGCGGCGGCGAAGAGGATCGTGTCCTCCGTGCCCAGAAACTCCGAAACGCGGCGCTCAAGCGTTCGGTGCAGGTCGCTGGTCCCGCAAATGAACCGAACCGACGCGAAGCCGTTCCCCCACTCCGACACCGCCCGGGCCGCCGCCTCCTGCAGCGCCGGATGGTTGGCGAGTCCCAGATAGTTGTTGGCGCAGAAGTTCACGACCTCGGCGGTCCCGCCGTCGCGCGTGCGAACCTGGATCGTCGCGTCCTGCGGAGAGGCGAGGATCCGCTCCTCCTTGTAGAGCCCGTCCCGCCTCAGCTCGTCCAGCTGCGTCCGCAGCTCATCCCGCATCGTGCCAAACATAGTGTGCATCCTCCAATCGTGCCGACAGCACCGTCAGCATATCACGCGTCATCCGGTCAAGGTCGTACTCCGGATTCCAGCCCCACTCCACGCGGGCGGCGTAGTCCTCCATGTTGTTGGGCCACGAGTGTGCAATCGCCTGCCGCACCGGGTCCACGTGGTAATCGATCTCGAACGCCGGGATGTAGCGGCGGATGTACGCCGCCAGATCCTCGGGGCAGAAACTCATGGCGGTGACGTTGAACGCGTTGCGGTGGCGCAGGCGCCCGGGGTCGGCGTCCATCAATTCCACCGCCGCCTTCACGGCGTCGGGCATGTACATCATGTCGAGGTAGGTGTCGCCCTTGAGGAAGCAGGTGTAGCGGCCGTGACGCACCGCTTCGTAGAAAATGTCCACCGCGTAGTCCGTGGTCCCGCCGCCGGGGAGCGTTCGGTTGGAGATCAGCCCGGGATAGCGCAGTCCGCGGGTGTCAACGCCAAAGCGGTGAAAGTAGTAGTCACACAGCAGCTCGCCGGCGACCTTCGTCACACCGTACATCGAGGTCGGTCGTTGCAGCGTATCCTGCGGCGTCCAGTCCTTGGGCGTGTTGGGTCCGAAGGAACCGATGGAACTGGGCGTGAACACGGCGCAGCCCGTCTCGCGCGCTACCTCCAGCACGGTGGCCAGACCACCCATGTTCAGGTCCCACGCCTCCGTCGGCCGCGCCTCCGCCGTCGCCGACAGCAGCGCCGCCAGGTGGTACACGGTGTCGATACGGTGGCGCCGCACGACCTCCGCCAGCCGCTCGCCGTCGCGGACGTCGAATCGGTAGAACGGCCCGGACTCGGCGCGGTCTCCGCTCGGGTCGTCACGAATATCCGTACAGACCACCTCCCGGGCGCCGTACTCCCCCCGCAGAAACGCCGCGATCTCGCTGCCAAGCTGTCCGAGCGCGCCGGTTATCAGTATCCGTTCCATCGCCGTCCTCCGCCGGGTATACTGTGGTTTGACAGCATCCCCCGGTCGCCGTACAATATATTAAACACGGCGTTCACTATAGTGTACGCCGTTGGACCGGACGTGTCAAAAACAGTTGGTTCATCGCGGAGAACGTCATGGATAATTCCCAGTCACCACCACTCATCGGGGCGAACATCCGCCGCATTCGGCGCGAAAACGGCCTCACCCTCGACGTCCTCGCCGAGCGCAGCGGCGTCTCCAAGGCGATGCTCTCGCAGATCGAGGCTGAGAAGGTGAACCCCACGGTCGCCACCGTCTGGAAGATCGCCCAGGGCCTCAATGTGGAGATCAACGGGCTGCTCGCCGGCAGCGAGGGCCCCGTCCGCAAGTTTCACCTTACCCGGCGGGACAACATCACGGTCCTCGACACGGACGAGGAAGGACTCCACATCCGGGTGCTCACGCCGGTTCAGATGGTTGAGGACCTGGAGATGTACCTGCTGACTTTTGCCCCGGGCGGTGCACTGCGTTCGGCACCGCACTTTCCGCACACCGAGGAGTTCCTCACCGTTATCGATGGGCAGATCCGCGTCCGCGCCGGCGACCGCGACGCGACGCTGGAGGAGGGAGACTTCATCCGCTACCAGTGTGATGTGGAACACGACATAGAGAATCTCGGAGGCGGCCCCGCCGTGGTGCACATGGTGGTGCGCTTCCACAAACGGAGCCTGGCTCAGTAGCGGCGGTGGCGACGGGCGCGGCCGCCCTCAGACCGTCGGCTGCAGAGCCCGTCGCGCCAGTCGGCGGGCGGCGCGGTACTGGCCGTACCACAACACGAGCAGCTGCGACAGATTGGCGCTGAAGAACGCGGTGGCCGCGACCTGCGCCCCCGACAGCGTCGTCGCCGACGGCAGCAGAAACACCAGCAGCAGGAGCACACCGGTGTTGGCCGCCACGGAAACCCCCAGAATCCCGGTCCGGTCCCGCGACACCAGAACTCCACTGAAGTACGAGCGGATCGTCACGATCATCGGCATCCCCACCAGAATCATCATCGCCGGCCGCGCAACCGCCACCAGGTCCGGAGTCAGACCCGCGACGCTGGTGAACCAGACGGTGGAGGCGGGCGAGAAACTCATGATCGCCAGCAATCCGGTCAGCGAGAGTCCCAGGAGCAGCCCGAAACGGCGCAGCAGTCCCTCGTTGCCCTGACTCTCCCCCATCTTGGCGACCACCGCCTCCTGGTACGAGAGAGCAACCGATGTAAAGATGAACAGCAGGCTCTGTACCACCGGCCACGCCGCCAGCGACAGGAGCGGCTGGATCGAACGGCTGATACCGAAGGCGAGTACCGGCCGCGACACCAGCAGCATGATCGAGGTCAGCGACAGTGGGATGTAGAACGCCATCAGTTCGCCGATCGTCTTCACGGTGTCGCCGGGTCCCTCGGTGAGCTCCGGCGCAACCCGACGCCGAAAGTACCACCACGACGCCGCAGCGCCGGCGATCACCCCGAGAACCAGCGATCCGCCCCCCACGAGATGTCCCGCCGGCGAGGTTTCCGGTGCCAGTCGGTGCCACACCAGCCCCGCCGCCAGGCCGCCAACGGTGACGAACAGCCGAATCACCATCGTGCGGGCGACCAGACCGGTCTCGCCGGCGCGAATCAGCGCTCCCTGCCACAGCCGTCGCAGCCCGACCATGCCGGCGAACGGAATCAGGACGGTGAAGACCTGCTGTGCCGGCACCACAACCTCGGGATGGACCCCCAGCACCGACTCGGTCACCCAGAAGAACACCGCCGGTCGGCTGAGGACGATGTGCGCCACCGTCAGTCCCACGGCCCACGCCTGCATAAAGCGCAACATGGAGCGGTAGGACCGCTTTCCGACCACCAGCGCCGTTGCCGCCGAAAGCATCTGCAGGATCGGACTCTCGATCACCAGCGCCAGGCCGAAGGCGACTTCGAATGCTGCGAGGTGAATCGGGGCGTTCGGCAGACGGGCGATCACACCGTTGAGCGCCGGCTGCTCGAACCCCATGAGAATCCACATGAGCGCCAGCGGCAGCCAGAACACCCACAGGATGCTCCAGGTTATCGTCGGCGCGGAATCGGTCGGGCGCCTCTCAGCCACCTATCGGGCCTCCGCCTGGGAGTCGTCAAACCAGAGCCCCTGAGAGACCATGTAGTACCGACCGGAGAAGTTCCACAGCGTGAACCCGCTCGCCCCGCCCGCCTGCGCGCCGCGAATCTGGTGCTTGAGGTACGCCGTATACCTGGGCTCCTCGAACCGTAGTTCGCCACCGATCAGAAACGACTGTACGTAGGGCCGGATGAGGACCGCGTCGCCGGTGATTCGGCGGCCGCGGGAGACCCCTTCGCGGTAGAGCGTCTCCGCCCAGTCCAGGTACGGCAGGTCGCCGAGAAACTCCCGCGGAAAGTGCGAGGGGTACAGCATGGGGGAAATCACGTCCACGTAACTCGAGAGCGCCGCAATGTCCTGTCCCAGATAGCTCATTCGGTACCAGCCGTTAAAGCCGAACACATCGATACCGATCGGCAGCGATACCTCTTCCCGCGCCCGTGCCAGGAACCCCGAAAGCGCCTCGACGCGGTCGTCGCGGTACGGATCGTCGTTTGCGAGCGCCGGGCTGCCGTCGTGGAAGCGGTAGACGATATCGCCCACCCGGCCATCGGCGGGCGTTCGAATGTAGTCGAACTGGATCTCGTCCACGCCGAGGTCCTCGAGCTCCCGGGCGATCGAGATGTTGTATTCCCATACGTCCTCGGAAAACGGGTCCACCCAGTGCTCCACCTGGCGGGTCACCTCTTCACCGGTGTCCTCGTCGGTCTCGGTGCGGAACACGCCCCACGGGGCGTCGCGTCGCTGATCCCAGAGCGCGTAGCGGTTGTTGTCGTAGCCGTAGAGCTGTCGGTCCTTGAAGACGACCACCCGCGCGATCAGGTACAACCCCGCCTCGTGGACGGTATCGATCACACGGCGGGCATCGAAGTATCCACGCACCGCACCGATCTCGCGCGGCAGTTCGAGCTGCGAGTTGTAGGCGATCCGACCAAAGTCATCCTTGAAGTCGATCACCACCGCGCTCATGCCCTGCTCCCGGGCGAACTCCATGTGGGCCGCCAGGCGATCCGCTTCCATCTGCCACGGCGAGAGGTAGAACGACACGTGGTCCGCCGCCAGGGCGCGGCGGCGACGGCGGTCGGCGGTGTTCTCCGGTACCGGCGGCCGCGGGGCCCGGCGAGCCGCCCGGAGTGCCACCCGGCCGCGATCGGCGGGCAGGTCGCGGACTTCGCCGGTGGTTCGATCCACCGCCACAAGCTCGTTCCCCTGGGCGTACTCCACCCAGATCACCGTGGCGTCCTGCGGGTCGTAGGCAGCCGCGGCCAGATCCTCGTAGAACCCGTTGCCGCGGTACAGGGGACGCCCGGCGGGGCTGTCACCGACATCAATCCAGGTCGTACCGCCGTCACGCGTTTCGTAGAGGCCCTGAAAGGTCGTCGCCACCAGCAGGCGTGACGGGTCCCGCGGCGAGACGGCGGCACTGGTCAGGTAGGTGTTACGACCGGTTGCCTCCCGGAGCGCGTCGTTCTCCTGAAGCCCGTCGGTTCCGTTCAGCTGCACCAGCAGCGCCGTCGGTTCGACCTGGAAGTCCTCGACGGGGGCCGCCTGCAGCCCCGCGGATATCACTACGAGCAGCGCAACCGCTGCCCGGCGTATGAGCACACTCGTCATGCCGGCGACTGTAGCACGTCTCTCACGGCGATGACATCACCCGCCAACCGGGCAGATCAGCGGACGCCTCAGCGAGACAGCGGGGTCAGCGAGGCGAGCCCGACACCTGCAGGAGGTAGCCCTTGAGGTACTCCGCCTCGGGAAACGCCAGCGGTACCGGGTGGTCCGACGGCTGGCCGAACGTCTCCAGAATGCGCACCGTGCGGCCGGCATCCACCGCAGCCCACGCGAGCATCCGCCGGAAATCCTCGCGGGATACCGCGCCGGAACACGAGAACGTCGCCAGCAGTGCCCCCGGGTGCATGTCGCGCATCACCAGTCGATTGAGATCCTTGTACGAGCGAAGGCCCGCCTCCAGGTGCCGCCGACCGGGAACCAGCTTCGGCGGATCGAGCACAATCAGGTCCCAGGAGGCGATCCCGCCGGGAACGCCCTCTCCGTGGAGCATGGCAAAGACGTCGCCGCGGACGGCGCTCAGGGCACCCGCCGCCGCCGACTCCTGCGCCGCCGCATTCCGCCCGATCATCTCGACCGCGTCCGCGGAGCTGTCGATGCAGCATACCTCCCGGGCGCCGGCGGCGAGGGCGGTGAGCCCGAAACCGCCGTGGTAGCTGAACGCGTCGAGGACACGGCGGCCGCTGCTCCACGCCGCCACACGACGGCGATTGTCGCGCTGGTCGCAGAAGAGCCCCGTTTTCTGGCCGGCGCCGGGGCGCACAAGCCACGGCAATCCGCCCTCGGAGACGGTCACCGCACCGGAGGTGGCGTCGTCGGGAGCGCCCGTCCCGTCCGCGGCACCTCCGCCGCCGGCCTTTCCCGCCGGCACGCCGGAAATACCCTCGCGATCCCGCATGCGCTCGTCCCAGGTGCGCAGCAGCCGCGCCTCCACACCGTGTTCGCCAAGCGCCGCCAGCAGCGCCGCCTCGATCGTCTCGCGGTTGTCCCAGGCAAACGCCGCCGAGTACTGGACGCTCACCAGATCGCCGTAGCGGTCCGCGACCAGTCCGGGCAGACCGTCCCCTTCGCCAAACACCAACCGACAGGCGGTGGTTCCGGCGTCGGCCAGCAGCGCCCCGCGGCGGGCGACAGCGTCGGCGACCACCGCCGCGCACGCCGCGCGATCCCACGGGGCGTCGATGTCGGTGGTCAGCATGCGCACCGCCAGCCGTGACCGCCGGTTGTACGTCCCCCACCCCAGGGGGCGTCCGCTGGGGTCGCACACCAGCGCCGGCTGCTGGTGCTCCCAGTTGAGCGCGTCGCCGCCGGTCAGGCGTCGGACCGACGCCTCCGGCACCCGGGCCGATTCCGGAGCCCCGACGATCGCGTTATTGTAGATCCAGGGATGACCATTGCGAACGGGCTTGATACCCTTTGGAGAGAGACGAATCTGTAGTATCTGCGGCTGCACGGCGGCAGCGTACACCAAGGAGGACACGCATGACGATAGCAGTACTGAGCGATATTCACGACAACATATGGAACCTGGACCGCGTCCTGAAGCGGCTGCCGGAGGACGCCCCGGAACGATTGTTCTTCCTCGGTGACTTCTGCGCGCCCTTCACCCTGGCACAGCTCGCCGAGGGGTTTTCCGGACCGATTGACGTGGTGTTCGGCAACAACGACGGCGACACGCACCTGCTCAACGTCATCGCCGCGAAACACGACCACGTGACGCTCCACGGTCAGCTGGCCGAACTCGACGTCGACGGCCTCGCGGTCGCCCTGAACCACTACCCGGACATCGCCCGGGGGCTCGCGGGGTCCGGTGCCTACGCCGCCGTATTCAGCGGCCACGATCACCGCAAGTACGTCCACGAGGTGGGCGATACGCTGTGGGCCAACCCCGGCGAGGTGATGGGACGCTTCGGCGAGCCCAGTTTCGGCGTGTGGAACACCGCGACCGGGGCGTTTCGCCATGTCGATATCTGAGATTGCGATCGCCGGGCTGGAGGAGATCTTCGGGGAACGCCTCATCGCCCGCGGCGACCGCCGCCTCAAGCGCTACGATCACGATATGGTCTCGGCCCACGAATGGCACCGCGTCCCGGAGGCGGTGGTATTTCCGGAGGACACCGCGGAGGTCGCCGCACTCATGCGCTGGGCGACCACCCACCAGGTACCGGTAACCGCCCGCGGTGGCGGCAGCGGCCTGGCTGCGGGGGCGATCGCCGCCGACGGTGGCGTGGTGTGCAGCCTGGACCGAATGAACCGCGTGCTCTCCCTGGCCCCGGACAACCTCGCCGTGACCGTGGAGCCGGGGGTGGTGACGCGGGAACTCGACGCGTCCCTCGCCGAGGTCGGCCTCTTCTTCGCCGGGTACCCCATGAGCGAGGAGATCTGCACGATCGGCGGAAACGTCGCAACCAACGCCGGCGGCGGTCGCGCGGTCAAGTACGGGGTCACCGCCGCCCACGTGCTGGGGCTGCAGGTGGTGCTCGCCTCGGGGGAGGTTCTGGATCTCGGCGGCAAACGGCTCAAGGACGTGACCGGGCTGAACCTGCTGCCGATGTTTGTCGGCAGCGAGGGCATCCTGGGCATCATCACTCGCGTCACGCTGCGCCTCACACCGCGCCCCGCCTCGCGCCTTGCGCTGCTGGCAACGTTTCCCGACGCCGCCCACGCTACCGCCGCCGTGGCCAGTCTTCGCCGCGCCGCCGCCGGCGTTCCATCATCGATCGAGTACATCGACGGGCCCACCGCCCGCGGGGCGGCGGCGCAGCTCTGGCACCGCGGTGATGCCCCGTTCTCCATCGCCGACGAGGTCGGCGCCCTCCTCCTGGTGGAAGCGGAGGGACGCGACGACGCGCAGTGCCGCGCCGACCTCGCCTCGTACCGCGCCCTCGTATCCGACGGCGGCGGGGAGGTGCTGGTGGAGGCCGGCGACAGCTCGTCCCTGGAGGCGGTATGGAAGCTGCGCAAGGCCGTTCCGTGGTGGGTCAAACGCCGCAGCGGTGAGTATCACTCCGTTGAGGACGTGGTCGTTCCCACCACCGAGATCCCCGCGCTGGTCGCCCGGGCGATCGAGCTCGAAGGTGAGTCGGGGCTGGACGTGGCGATCTTCGGCCACGCCGGTGACGGCAACTTTCACATCAACCCGATGAAACCGGAGTCGATGGCGCCGGAACACTGGGACACCGCGCTCCACGATTTCCTCGACCGACTCTACGCCTTCGCCATCGAACGCGGCGGAACGATCAGCGGAGAACACGGCATCGGCCGCAAACGGGTGTATGCTATGGGTGGGGCCCTGGCGGGCCCGGTCCTGGAGGTCCAGCGTCGCCTCAAGGCAACGTTGGACCCGGACAACCTCCTCAACCCGGGGGTGCTCCTGCCATGAGACGGAACAGCCACTACACGGTCCGGTTTCCCGACCCGGTGGAACCCTCAACGGACGTGTACCTGCAGCGCTTTGCCCAGTTCCCGTTCTGGTACCGGTGGTATCTGCGGCTGCGGGCGCTGGTGGGAGCCCGCTCGGTGGTTGTTGCCACCCGCGCCCACCACCTGCAGGAGCTGCGCAGACGCCTGGACCGGGTGGCCCGCAGCTATGTGGACTGCAGCATCCCCGCCCTGCTTCCGGCGTTTCACCGCCACGTGCGGTCGCTACAGAGTCAGCGCCGCCGTATCCGTCCGGCCCTGGACGAAACCACCGGGAGCGCCCGAGGCACCTTTCTGCGCGAGACGCTGGAGACAGTGGCCCCCGAACTCACCGCCCGCCTTCACGATGCCGCCGACCTGCCCGATGTGGACCGCGACGACCCCGGCCTCAGCCTGGAGGAGGCGCAGCACCGCGCACGCCGGCGGATCGAACGGTCGCTGGAGGAGGCGTTTCCCGAAATCGAACGGCGCCTGGCGCCGATCTGGTCATCCCTGCGAACGCTCAACCTGCTGCAGCGGGTTGACCTGGATTCGCTGTTGCCGGTACAGGGCGCCCGACGCGAGCAGACGCCGCTCCGTGTGGTCCGGGAACAGCTCCAGCAGCTGTACCAGGTTCTCGAGCTCTGTCACCGCAACGCGAACCCGGAGGCCACGGAACAGGCGTGGGCGTTCGCGCACCGCCGCATCCGCGCCAAGGCGGGACCGCCCCGGGCGATCTGGTCGGAGATCGAGGAGTTTCGCGCGGCGACACCGTTTGTGGATCTCGTGCGCTTTGCGGCGGGGGAACCGTTTCTCGAGATTCCGGCGCTGTCCATCCGCAGCGACTGGTGGACGCCGTTCCGCGACGAATGGACCCGGCGGGAAATGGAGGGGATCGGACCGGCGCTGGAGCAGCAGCGGCAGCGGGAGATCGGAGACATCCTGTCGCGCGTATATCTGATCGATCGGCCCCCCGTCTCCTGGATCCCCACCGCCCTGCATCCACGGACGGTTGGATTCCTCCTGCTTCTGGCGGGCAGCGATTTCTTTGACGACACCCGCCGCGTGGTAACCCAGCTGGTGATCGACGCGCAGTTCTACCACCTGGACACGCGCAACCGGCTGCACCAGGCGGCGCTGCAACTGGACCAGGCGCTGGAACGCCTCCGGTCACTCCTTGGCGGAGACGACCGCGGCCGCGGAACGCTAGGCGACGAAATCCAGCGCCTGCAGCAGCGCAGCGGGTCGTCCTCCCTGGTGCGCCGACAGCTGACGGGCCTCTACGAGCGCTACCGGCCCCGGGTACGCGCATCGATTGAGGAAACGATCGATTCGCTTGAAACCGCCGGCACCCTCATCGCCCGGACCCAGGACGGCACCGAGGTTGCCTACGTGGTTCGCGAACTGCACAGCCAGAGCTTCAGCGGCGACTACGCACCCCGTGATCTGCTCGATATCGTGGGATCTCAGTGGCGCCCCCTGGCGCGTCAGCTGCGGGGGTTATACCGTCTGGAGAACGACCTCAGCGGTCGGAGTCGGTCACGAGATCCTGATATTCCGGATGCCGTGCAATGAACCGCGCCGCGTACCAGCACTGCGGATCCACCGACAGCCCCGCGTTGCGGGCGTACTCCAGTGCCGCCCGCACCACCTCCCGGGCGATGCCTCGACCCCGCAGGCTGAGCGGGGTAAAGGTGTGTTCCAGCACCAGCACGCCGTCGACCCGGAGCTCGTAGGCCAGAAACGCCTCCTCCGCCCCCACAGTCACGACAAAACGCCGATGGTGCCGTTCGTGGCGTACCTCGTGGGTCATCGTCAGTAGCCCTGTTCCACGTCCACCGTGCCGCCGCGGTCGGCGGGAGCGCCGTCCGCCAGCCACCGTGCCACGGCATCCACCACCTCCCGGGCGCTGGCCCGTGTGGCGGCGGCGGTGTATCCACCCAGGTGCGGCGACAGCAGCACGTTGTCCAGTTCGTGGAACGGGTACTCCGACGGCAACTGCTCGCTCCCCGGCGGATTCGGGTACCGGTACCACGTATCCAGGGCGGCTCCCGCCAGGGTCCCCGCGTGGAGCGCCTCGTACAGCGCCTGCTCGTCGATCACCTCTCCGCGACCGACGTTCACCAGCACCGCACCGCGCATCTGCTCCAGGGCAGCCGCATCCACCAGTCCACGGGTGGTCTCGGTGAGCGGGAGTGTCGACACCACCGTCGACGCGCCGTTCAGCGCCTCGGACAGATCCGTGGTGACCGACTCAAAGAGTCCCTCTGGCAGACCGTCCGTCCCGGGACGCCGGCGGAACCCGCGGCACCGCACCCCGAAGGGATTGAGGAAACGGGCGGTCCACTGGCCGATCGATCCGGTACCGAGAATCGCCACGGTGGTGTCGTAGAGCGACTCCCAGCTCTGCGTGGGGGGCTCGGCGGCGGCGAACCCGTGCCAGCGGCCCCGGCGGAGGTCGCGGTCACCACGTACCAGCTGCCCGCGGAACCCGAGGGTCAGGGCCATGGCGCGCTCCGCGACCCACATGCCGTTGGCGTGGGCGTTCACCACCTGTAGGCCGCGCTCCCGCGCCGGTCCGATCGCCAGCGTGTTGATCCCCGCCATGGGAATCGCCACCAGCCGCAGCGACGGCAGGGAATCCAAAACCTCGCCGGAGGCGGCGAATGCGACGAGCGCCACGGCGCGTTCCCGGACGTCGGCATCCAGTTCCGACAGCGGCGCGTCGCGGTCAATGCGAACCACATCGGCACCGGTGGAGACGCGGAACTCCTCCGCGAGCTCGTTCCAGAGCGTGTTCTGAGGCGTATGAAAAATGACTGTCACGACCGTGATTGTATCCCGACCGCGGCTTGAATAAAAGTGATCGCTGCGGGTACCGTTGCCGCATGCCGTCCCCCACCCTCCGCGAGCACCTCGCAGAAAGCCTCCGGCGCAGCGCCGGCACGATCGCCTGGCTTATCAGGATCATGGTTCCCGCTTCGGCGGTGGTCTTCGTCCTGCGCCGACTCGGTATCCTGGAGCACCTGGGACAGCTTCTGGAGCCGCTCATGTCGGTGATCGGCCTCCCGGGGGAGGCGGCGATGGCGCTCATCTCAAGCGTGCTCATCAACCTTTACGCCGTCATCGCCATGGTGCCCGCGCTGGGCCTCGATCACCGGCAGCTCGTGATCCTGGGGCTGCTCTGCCTCGTGGCCCACAACTTCCTGGTCGAACTGGCGGTGACGCGACGCACCGGGACACCCGTGACACGCATGGTCGCCGTTCGCCTCGCCGGGGGGCTCTTCCTCGCGTGGACGACCTCGATCCTGCTGCCGTCGGGGGGATTCTGGAACGAACCGGTGGTGGTGGGAGGTGGTACCGCGGCGGCGGCGATGCCGGCGGACCTCGGACCGGCGCTGGGAGCGTGGGCGATCGAGACGGGGCGCCTGCTCCTACGGGTAACGGTGATCGTCAGCGTCCTGGTCGTTGCCACCCGGTGGCTGCAGTTTGCGGGGATCACCGACCGCGTGGCACGGCTGGTGCGTCACCCGCTGCGTCTCTTCGGCCTCCCCGCGGCGAGCGCGCCGGCGTGGATCGTGGCGAACACCCTCGGCCTGGCGTACGGCGCAGCGGTGCTCCGGGAGGAAGCGGAGACCGGCCGACTGGACGCCGCCGACGGCGACCTGCTCAATCACCACCTCGGCGTCTCGCACTCCCTCATCGAGGACACCGCCCTCTTTGTGGCGCTCGGGGCGCCTGTCCTGTGGATCATCGTGCCGCGCCTGGCACTGGCGCTGGCGGTGGTATGGGAACGGCGCCTCGAACGCGCCGTCGGCGTGACGCCGATCAGAACACGTCCTGCAGCGCCGGGCTCTGTCCCGTGATCGTCCCGTTCTCGTCGTGGCACTTGCGGGGCCCCTCCACGCCGTACAGAATCTGACACAGGTTCCGACACGCGGGGTTCCAGTCAAAGCGCTTGTCCGGGTTCTGGCGGTAAAAGTTGTTGAACTGCACCAGCCGGCACAGCACATCTGCCGGCAGGTGCTGCTCGATCTGCGCGGCGACACCCTCCGCCCGACTCTGCGGCAGTCCCAGCGCAAGTTCCAGGAAATCCTGCGTCGCCCGGTGCTTTAACAGCAGCTGTCGCGCCTGCGTTTCCCCCGTGCGGGTCAGCGTCACGTACCCGTAGGGCTCGTATTCGATGAGCCCCGCCTTGTCCAGTTTCTGCAGCGCCCCCGTCACCGACGGGCGGCTCACACCCACCAGCTCCGCGATGTCCTTGGACCGCGCGACCTTGTTCTCCACCGACAGCTCGTAAATCGCCAGCACGTAGCGCGCAAGGCTTTCGGTGATGGACTCAATGGATGCCGATTTTCCGCTCATCGTTCTCCGTTTCCTTCCTGACCCATACAAATACATCGACTCCGCTGGTGGCGTCGGCGTCAACCCGACAGGCGTCCGCCAGCGGACAGCGGGTGCACCCCACCGTGCCGCATTGCGTAATGCTCGTCGCGGACTCCCGCGCCGCCCGGCCACGTTCCACATGAAGCTGCATCGCCGCGGCGACCCGCTCCACCGGTTCCCGAAGTTCCGCCGCAAGCTGCGACACCGTGGCGCGTCCGCGCCGCTCCATTTCCCGTTTTACCGCGCTGACGATCACGCCTGCGCCTCCCGCAGTTCCAGATCCCGGTGCCCGGCGATGACGAACATCAGAATCAGTCCACCGATCACGCCGAGCGCGCCCACCACGATCGGCACGCTGTGCCCCTCCACAATCTGGTAGAAGAGCGACGCCGTGGACCACGCCACACCGATGAGGTACACCGCCAGCATCGTTCCGTAGCGCCGGCCGAGCTCACGCAGCGCCGTACCGAACGCCGCCAGACACGGCAGGTACAGCAGCACGAACAGAAGATAGGCGTAGGCCTCCGCCGGCGTGAAGTACTGCCGCAACCGCCCGATGTCCCCGGCGCCGGACCCGTGTTCGCCGGAGAGACCGAATCCCGGCGAGCGCAGTCCCGCCCACAGGGATCCCACGGCCTCTCCCGTCGCCGCAGGCAGTCCCCGGACCCAGCCGCCGACCGGCGACCCTGTGGCCCCTTCCCCCGACGCACCGACCGCCGTGTCCCGGGCTCCCGCCGCGGCTCCGGCGGTGTCCGCCTGGCGGTAGAGCGAGTTCAGCGTTCCCACGATCGCTTCCTTGGCAAAGAGCCCCGTGAACAGTCCCACCGTCGCCGGCCAGTTGTCCTCCTCGATCCCGATCGAACCGAACACCGGCGTGGCGGTCTTCCCCGCCCGCGCAAGCAGCGAGTCCTCCGAATCCGGCCACTGCACCGTATTGAGAACCGCCAGGATCGCCACCGCCAGCGCGATCGTCGCACCGGCGTTGGTTACAAAACTCTTCATGCGCGTCCACGTGTAGATCAGCGTGGAGCGAATCTGCGGCCGGTGGTACGGCGGCAGCTCCATCACCAGATGGCTCGCCTCGCCCGGAAAGAGCGTATGCTTCAGCAGCAGCCCCGTGAGGACCGCAACAACGATCCCCGCCATGTAGAGCGAGAACACCACCAGCCCGGCGGCAGCGGGAAAGAACGCCGCGGCGAAAAGCGCGTACACCGGCAGACGGGCGCCGCAGGACATGAGCGGCGCGATGAACACCGTCATGAGGCGGTCCTTGCGGGATTCCAGGGTGCGCGTGCTCAGGATCGCCGGAACCGTGCACCCGAAGCCCACCAGAAGCGGCACAAACGACTTGCCCGGCAACCCGATCCGGCGCATCACCCGGTCCATGACAAACGCTGCGCGGGCCATATAGCCGCTGTTCTCAAGCAGCGAAAGCATGAGAAACATCGCAAAGATCACCGGCACGAACGTCGCGACCGTCTGAAGCCCCGCGCCGATACCGTCGGCCAGCACCAGCTCCGACCACCACGGCGCCCCGACCGTCTGCAGGAGCGCCCGCGTTCCGTCGACAAACACCGCGCCGGCGAGGATATCGAAGAAGTCGATCGCCGCGCCGCCAAGCGCGATCGTCACCCAGAACACCGCGTACATGACCGCGAAGAAAACCGGAATCCCCATGATCGGGTGCAACACCACGCGGTCGATCCGCTCGGTCACCGACACGCCCGCGCGTGACTGCCGCATCACATCCGTGGCGATCCCGTGGACAAAGCCGAACCGACTGTCGGCGATCACGATGTCCACCTCGTCGTCCAGATGCTGTTCGAGATCGTGGCGCGTGGACTCCATCTCCTCCGGCGAGATCACCGGCGCCGCCAGGCGCGCCGCCTCGCGATCCCCGTCTAGCACCAGCAGCGCCAGCCACCGTGGCGGAAACGGCAGTTCGTCCAGCGAGGCGGACAGCAGCACCGACCACGAATCGATCACCTGCGCCAGCGCCGCGGGGTACTGAACCGGATGGGGCGTAAAGACCGGATTGTGGGTGTGGCCGCGCACCGCCCGCCGCAGCCGCCGCTGGTCGCGCTCGTCGGTGGCGTTGATCCCGATCACCGGCACGCCCAGGTGATGGCTGAGGTGCTCCTCGTCGATCACCACCCCCGCCCGTTCCGCAAGGTCGACCATGCTCAGCACCACCATCGTCGGCACGCCGAGTTCCAGGATCTGGGAGGTCAGGTAGAGATTGCGTTCCAGGTTGGTGGCATCCACCACGTTCACCACCAGGTCCACGCGCCCGCTCATCAGGGCGTCCCGGGCCACCCGCTCGTCGTCGCTGGCGGCATGGAGCGAGTACAGCCCCGGCAGGTCCACAACGGTGAGTTCATCCCCGCCGTCGGGGTCGGGAAGCACGCCCTCGCTGTACTCGACCGTCACGCCGGCCCAGTTTCCCACGCGTTGGCGCGCTCCGGTGAGACCGTTGAAAATACTTGTCTTGCCCGCGTTGGGATTTCCCACCAGGCAGATCGTTTTGCTCATTCCCCGTCCGATGTGATTCGACCGCCCATAGGTGCCGGGGACCGAATCTTGTTAGGCTTTCCTAATTATATTTGTCTTCGTCGGCCGGGTCAATCGCCGGGTTAGTCGTCGGGTTAATCGCCGCGTGCGGGGACACCCGGCGCGGGGACTTGATCGAAGCCCCGCGCCTTTCTATGTTAGGGCGCATGGACGAGCAACGAGTTATCATCATGCACGGGCTGAGCTACGCCGAGATCGATCTGGTCATGCGGGCGGCGAAGAAACAACTGGAGAATCCCAAGGACGTCATCTTTGCGAAGACGACCGAGAATTCCCTGAAAATGAAGGTTGGGGAACTGATCGAGGACCTCAGCGAGGACCACAACTACCTGAAGGAGAACCCGCCGGAAGAGCTTGGCGGCTGACCGCTCAGCCGCCCAAAGACTTCCCGTACACCAGGTAGGCGCCGGTTTCCACGCTTGCCTGGTACCCCACCTGGCGCAGGAACCGCTGGTGCTTCTTCGCCGTCCGGCGAACCGGCGTCAGCAGGAACTTGGTCTGGCCGTTCTCGTCGTCCTCGATGGCACGGTAGAGCTGGTGCACCAGTCCCAGGCCGCGGTACCTGCGCGTGATATAGTCCACCGGAATCATCATCGACTCCGCCGGGAACAGATCGCTGTGCACGCTGCGGTAGACCTCGCGCAGGGCGGGATCATCCTCCGATTCCGGCGCCGGTACCGGCTGTACCAGCGCAAACCCCACCGCCGTAAGGTCCTTGAAGGCCACGTAAGCGCGACCGCCGGTCTCGAAGCAGCGGGTGACCCGGTCGGTTGAGAAATCGGGGAAAAAGCGAATGATATCCTCGAGGTGGTGGGCCACAAAATCATCGAGCTGGGCGCGCTTGTCCGCGCCGACCGCCACGTAACGCACGCCGTTGAGATCCGGGCGTAACATGCGCACCAGGTAGTACACATCCACAATCACGATGAACGCGTTGGCGATCAGCACCGGAACACTGCCCAGGAGAACACCGTAGGTCACAAATGCAATCGCACCGATCAGATTGAGGATCCGCAGGGCCAGAAGGCCGTTCATGAGGAGCGAGATCGCCACAAAGAACGATGCAATATATCCAAAGAGTTCCGTGATGTTCACCATTGCCCCACTATAGCTGCTTGTCCGGAATCTGTCACTTCCGTAGTATGGATGTCATGAAAACCCGGCAGGCTATCGCAGCACTGAATACCTACGTCCCCGGAGAACGACGCGCCGACGCGCTCAAGCTCGCGTCCAACGAGAACCCCCTCGGGTGCTCGCCCTCAGTGGCCACCGCCGTCCAGGACGCCGTGCGAGAACTGCACATCTACCCCGACGGCGGCGCCCGCGACCTCGTCGCCCGCATCGCCGCACACCGCGGTGTGGCGCCGGAGCAGATCATCACCGGCAACGGTTCCGACGAGATCCTCGTGCTCATCGCCGGAACGTATCTGGAAGCGGGCGACCGCGTCCTCATCGCCGACCACACCTTCTCGGAATACGAGTTTGCCGCCCGCCTCTACGGCGCCGAGGTGGTCACCGTTCCCATGCAGAACCTCGAAATACGCCCGCTGGACTACCTGCCCCGCATCGACGAGCGCACGCGCATCGTCTTTCTGTGCTCACCGAACAACCCCACCGGCGGCGCGTTCTCGCAGGCCGAACTCGAGGAGTTCATGGCCGGCGTGCCGCAGGACGTCCTCGTGGTCGTGGACCATGCCTACATCGAATACCAGACCGACCCCGACGCCGCGGATGCCGACGCCCTCATCGACCGCTACGCCAACCTCATCGTGCTGCACACCTTTTCCAAAGTGTACGGAATCGCCGCCGTGCGCCTCGGCTACGGCATCGCCCAGCCACAGCGCATCGAGGAGATCAAGCGCGTGCGGCAGCCGTTCAGCGTGAACAGCGTGGCGCAACAGGCGGGCATCGCCGCACTAGCGGACCAGGAGTTTGTACAGCGGTCCCTGGCGACCAACCTCGCCGGCATGCAGCGACTGCAGGCGCTGTGCGCACGCCTCGGGTTTCCCACCCTTCCCAGCCAGGCCAACTTTCTCGCCGTGGAGGTCCCGATCGACGCACGGGAGGCCGCGGAGTTCATCGCCCGGCGCGGGGTGACCGTCCGAGCACTCACCAGCTTCAACCTGCCAAGACACCTGCGCATCACCATCGGCACCGACGCGCATCTCGATCGGCTGGAACCGATCCTCGAGGAGCTGGCGGCCGCGTACCCCGCCGCGGGCTGAGCGATGGGCCACCGGGAGACCACCGCATGAACCTCGCCACGCCGGTCGCCAATCTGGCAGTGCTCGGGGTCGTGGTGGCGGGGGCGATCGGCGTCGGTCGAACCGGGGAACAGTCGCGGGCACCGCAAATCGGCGCCGGAGCGACCGCCGCCGTCGCCGCCATGGTCGTCCTGCTGGCCCTCCGTTCGCTCCTGCCCGTGGCACGGGCACCGGCCGTGGCGTGGCTCACCGTTGTGGTGCTCCTGGAGGAAGGCGCCAAACTCCTCGCGGTGTGGGCATCGGGCGCGACCGGCAACGCCGGCAGCCCCGGCAGCCGGGGCGCCGCCGTCGGCCTCGGCTTCGCCGCCACCGAAAACCTGCTCTACATCCTCGCCCCCACCGGCCTCATCCTGCTGCGCTTCCTCACCGCCGGCACCATCCACGTCGCCACCACCTGGCTCTACGGCCGCGCCCTGCACCCCGCCCCCGACCACCGACACACACACGGCGTTCCCCGCCCCCGCATCGCCCTCCCCGTCGCCCTCACCATCGGCGCCCTCGGCCACCTGGCCTACAATCTCATCGCCCGCTCCCTTGACCAAATCCTCACGGTTTGGTAGGTTCTCCTCACACGACGCAGGGTAGAGCAGTTGGCAGCTCGTCGGGCTCATAACCCGGAGGTCGCAGGTTCGAGTCCTGCCCCTGCTATTGAAAAAGCGCACAGTCCATCAGGCTGTTCGCTTTTTGTTTGGCCAGCGGATCGCAGGACTCGAAACGAAACCACGGCGCGACTCAGGGGAGCGCAAACCGACGGGAGATCGGTGTAGTGCCGGAGGCGCCCGGCGGGAGTCGACAGGATGTCGACGATCAGGGGTGCGCGCCGACTGTCCCCGGCGCTGACCGCGTATGATCCCCGGACGCCGATGCAGGCGGCGCCCTTCCCCACCAATACCGTAAGAGCCCCGATCCTCACAGATACGCTCGGTGCCGCTTTGCAGCGTTCGTACGCGAATTGGCGTGTTATGCTGTTTTCGGTGACAGCTCTTCCCGTATGGCGGAACGCGGAAAACGTGGGAGGGAATATGTTATGAAGCATTGGAAAATGCCACTGTAAACGCCAAAATAGTCTGATATAATTCGGTGTAATCATCCCCGCCAGCAGTGCAGCGCATAACTTCGTGCCGCCGGTTAGAATACCAGCGGAAAAGGAGTTTCTATGCGCA